>JAABUZ0100000237.1_pt1 | contig 144556 bp, 162 predicted proteins | sample 5562091 | NCBI WGS metagenome assembly JAABUZ01 (sample SAMN12813069, study PRJNA571459) | rock metagenome | isolation source: Antarctica rocks | place: Antarctica: Victoria Land, Linnaeus Terrace sud | collected 2015-12-21 | reverse complement strand
CCGCTTTTTATAAAACCCCCCCCCCCCCCCCCCCCCCACAAATCACCAAACTCCAGACCCGCAAAAAGAAAACATCCCACAACACCCCCCCATAGCGCAAACTCCCTAATCGCTTTCAGCACCCCCTCCTGCCACTAAGACACACACATATCCACCCCCCACCCCCAGCAGAACCGCATAGTGAATCCTCTCTCGATTTCACCCCCTTTTCCTACTCGTTCTACCACCACCACCCACACTACATTTATCCATTTATCCAAAAGAACAACCGCTCCCAGGTATTTTCGAATGTTCGGATCAGAAGCCCTGGAGAAGAGAGGGTGGGGATGTCTTCCGCCTCTTTGTGAAAATTCAAGGGGGGTGGGGTTAGGCCTTTTTTTGTTTGGGGGGGGGGGGGGGAGGGGGGGTGGGGAAACCCTTCAGTGTGTACAACACCGTCCGATCTTTATTTCCAAACCGATTTGGCCCTTTTTTTGGTTGTTGTTGTTGAGGGGTAGGCATTCAAGCGGTTCTTGCCACTTATGTACATACCAGCAGCGCCAGCAGCGCCAAAGGGTGAAATGAGAGAAAAGGTTTCGATTCCCTGGCGCTGGAAAGCTGTGTGTGTGTGTGTATGGGGGGGTTTTGGTTTGCAACGATGGATGATGGGGCGACTTTTCGAAAAAGCTTTGGTGTTTTCATGTGGGGCGCGTTGTTTTTATTAACTAAGTTGTGAGTGTATGTACTGTAGCAGTAAGTAAGTAAGTGAGTAAGCAAGTAGGTCTGAACCTGGCCGGCCGGCTGGCTGGCTAGCACTAAGAGAGTAAGGGAAGGGGGAAATGAGGGGGGGGAAGACTGGGAATTGCTTTTTTGGCAAAGAAGAGGGGGGGGGTGTTGAAGTTTTTTTTCTTTATTTTTTTATTATTATGGTAGAGAGATGGTTTTTTTTCCGTTTTACACGTTTTTCCTTCCACGAACTTTGAGAAACTCTCTTCAGAGGAAAACACGGTCAAAGTTTGTGGGGAAATTCTCGCAACAGGCGGCTTTTTGCCTTCCTGAGGAAAAGTTTAAACCGGGGTTTTTTTTTTTTGGAATAATAACTCGTTCTTTTTTTTTTTAACAAAGGGTCACACTTCGAGAAGAAAGAGTGGTGTTTCCATTGTCAATATCTGGGTTGTTTGCTAAGGCGTGGGGAGAGTCGTGGCTGGCTGGCTTGGGGATGGGGATGGGGATGGGGATATTCTTATTCGAGCTTTCGAATCTAGTGAGGGGGGGCGGTACATGAAAGAATGGAAGTGGGGATGAGGGGATTGGGATTGTGAGTGGGAAGGAGGTGGAGGTGGAGGTGGAGAGGGTTTGCAATCTGTATCTCTGAACCCAAACAAACGCCAATGCAGACAGATCAATCCCTCCCTCCCTTCCCTCTCCTTCCCCCCCCACCGAAAAACCCAAAACCCAAAACCCAAAAGCCCCCGCGACACCGCGAAACAAACCACCAAGACTAAAATAAAAACCTCCCCTCCTCTCTCTCCACCGAAATCTTTTGCTCTAAATGTGAGAAACACGGGCCCTATTACAGGTATGTATATGCGTACTCCGTACTAGGATTTTTTTTGAGCGAGTGCGAGAGGGTGGGTGGGAGGGTGGGGGTGGTGTTGGGAGTGATGGCTGGGGATGAGGGGGGCGGGAGTGAGGGGGGTGAGGGGTGGGGTGGGAAGGGTGGGGTGGGAAGGATGAAAGTGTGAAGATTTAACAGCATGGGTTCGGCATGCGGTATACTAGAGAAAGGTTCCCCCCTGCGCATAATCCGAATTGATGAACAAACGATAGATTGAAAAGATGGATAGATCGGAGGGGTGGAGACAATGAGTTTGGGCTCGGGGAAAAAAATGGCAGGGACGAAACTGCCGAAAGATGTTATTTTCACTTTATGGGAGAGCAGAAAGGGAAGGTTACGGAGAGCGGAGTGTTTTCAGTTGGCGATGGACAGGAGATGAATAAGTTTGGTTTTTTTAGCGGAATTACATGATATATCTACTTGGCGTTAGTCTTCGTCAAGCATGTAGCTCTCTGCTGGTCTAGGAGAAAGGATCTTCTGCGTTTTGATGAAGACGGGGGTTTTGCCGATGGGGAGGGTGGGAAGGGGTGCGGGTGCTGGTGGAGATGAGGGGGGTTTGGTATGGAGGGGGTGGGGGGGGTGCGGGGTGGTTGTTGTTGTGGTTGTGTAAAGGATGGTTGAAGTTTGTGTATCATTGTACAAGGGGTTGGTGATTTAGGCCGAGGTTGTATGATTGTTGAATGAGGAAGTGGAAATGACGATGAAGTGGTGTGGCGAATAGATGGGATTGAGCTGAAAAGGAAAATAGTGAGTATCGCAACCCTGAACACCCTTAGGCGAGTCTCTATCCGGACACTACGTCGCATAACGAAGATGCTGATACATAAGATGATCAAAGAGCGCATGGTACTAGGGGGAGCTCCTAAGACAATCAAAAGGTACATGGCACAACAGGGAGGCGTATTGTCCTACCTAAGGTACCTGGCCAGGTCAAACAGCAGCGCTCAAATCGGGTTTGCGCTTGGGGCCAGCTGTTGTGCATTAGGACTAGGCCATAAAGGAGACCTTCGGCTCCGCCCGGCCTGCACATAATACATTACTCCCTTTATGATTCCAGGAGGTGAATGATGCTTGTCAATATCGCGCTCTGCTGGGCTGGATCTAGAATGAGCGTCTGCGCGTGTGCAGCAATTCCTACAGACTTGATGCTGGAGCAAGGAGGAAGCCGGGCATGTCCGAGCTTTGCAGATGCGTGGTTCGGGTTGAGACATGCTGCAGCTGCGCTGGATTGGGAGGTGTGGGCTCGCTATGGTAGCGGAACTCGCCTCAAGGGGGGTCGAGAATCATTGAACAGCAACCGATAACAGGCACCTCAGGCCGCCGATCGGACTAGATGGTAGTTTGAGTGTGGAAAGCCAAGGTTGAGCTATTCCATGTATTGCTTTATCCAATTCTACGATTGCATATGCTTTGTTGAGTCAATAATTGCCGTTTGTATTTCTTCACGAAGACCGGTTTACCGACTTGGACGCCCCTAGTGTCATGTTTACGATATCTAAGAGGCTGGTTAGACGGTTCCTCAGCTACTAATGTTTTCTTAGACGCAAGACGAGTATTTGCCGATTACTTTAGGGAAGAAACTATCTCGTCTTGCCGCCGTGTCTAGGAAACTTTATGTGTTTAGCTTTTTCCATCGTTCGTTCCGAGCTCAAGCTTCGTCCTTGGCAGCAATATTTTTGTGTTCTTTCAAGAATATCTTGAACATTCTCTTATCGTAGATACCCATCCTACTTTAGGGTTTACGGTTAGGTTTTGATATTATCCGATTAAAAAAACCACATCACTCTCCCCATGGAGGGAGATGGAGGAGCAGAACGTGTTCCAGTGTTCGGAGGGTCTGACTATGGACTACTTAGAGACGTAGTTAGCATTGGAAGACGATATAATGCACGGGTGTCTGGCTGTCATATTGACTTGTTAGAGTTCCAGCTTTTCGTTGCTAGCTTGATGGTCTAGGTAATTGAATTTTGCGAGTCTGAAGCGAAGCCAACTCTCTTGACTTTCGCTGGTATATTCAAGGCCAAGACAACCAATCCATCCGTGGCCAATCAGAACTCCGTTATGTCATTGTGCTTCCATGAAATATGCACGAAATGTGTTTTGCTACGGACCTTCAATGTATCGGAGTTTCACGTTTTCAAAGACCTGGCGCGACACTGCAACACTAGAATGATTGGTACAGCTCGCATCTCAGCAGATCGAAGATCTGCTGAGGTGCGTTATGCGTATCCCAGGATATTGATAATAGTAACGCATGGTCGAGACAGGTGGACCGTGCATTGCGAATATGCATAATGCACCCCACGTTTTTCTCTTGTTTCCATATGCGCTACTTGTACTTATGCGTGCGTCGAGTATATGTAAGGCGTCAGGCTAGCTGCATATAAAGTGTTGAAGCTTCTTGCGGAGGTGAGACAAGTCACAAGAGGTGCACGAGGAAAGGTGGTGATTCGAGCAGGGTGCACTGGAAATGAGGCATTGGACCGCATGCAGGTTGAAGATAAGGACGAACTTATCTGTTGAGTGATGGACCCTGGACACTCGTACTTGAAGCTTTGTTGAGAATCTTTGCTTCCGAGCTACACTTGTCATCAGCTCCATAGTGGTAGTTCTTGCGTCGCAGATGATGACCTTGCATTAGCTTTCTCCTGTAAGCTTTCTTTTTCGATGCTCTTATCAATGGCTGAACAATGGACTTCTCTGAGAGCAGCAATGCACGTGCTCCTCTTGTATCAAAAACCCTCAACATTGGTGTGACCAGGTCCCGTGGTTCTTCCCCACGCCATGAGCCACAAGAGAAAGAAAGAAAGGTGAAAATCCGGGGAAGTCAATCCCCCATCCGAAGCGCAGCCGACCCCACACTTGTCTAATACAATTAATTAAGCTTCGCGAACGCCGTGTGCACCTCTTCAAGAAATACTGTACAACGATAATCCGTATTAGCTCTCACAAGCTTCGCCTGGCCTACCTCTAAGGCAGCTAAGAAGAAACCGCACCATTGCATCATGGAAATGATGCCACAAAAGATTGATGGCAAAGCGGGACAGAAGCGCAATGCTACGAGTGTAGTTTCCTTTCAACCCCAGTGCAGGGAAGAAGCATGCTCGAACGGTGCGTCATGAGTGGAACAGCAAAAGAAATTGACTGTAAACAGTCAACATAATGTGACACAGTGAGGTTGGCCGTGGAGGTTGCAGAATATGGCGGAAGAAAAGACAAATTCCCTACTAGTGCAACGAGACCGCGGGCAGAACGATAGTACGGAATAGATCAGCACGTGCTGTGTAATTAACACCCAAAAAACCTCTTCTTTGCGACCAGCACGAGATCTGGAGACCCCACAGAGCTGCACCAGGATGTCGAGTACTTGGGGTCCTCGGGATGGTGCTCGTGTCTCTTATCTCCCACCTCCATCCGCGAGAGTCCTATCTCGCCTGTTGTAATTGCTGCAACGGCTATCTTCCATAGGCCGAGGCCGACCGTGTGGGCAGTGCTACGGTAGGGCTTGCGGCAGCAGTTGTCGTGCAGGGTTGCTGGCATGCATGAAGGGGTCTGAAAAGAGTGTACAATGTTCGGAGGGAGCAGTTCTAACCGTGACTTCCCGGAGTTTTACGATTGGGTCGTTGTTGAGGTAGCTGAGACATTGGATGTAGCAAATTCAGAGGGCAAAATGACGAGTAGATAATTCACCGCAAACTCGCTAGCGCGGATCGTTTGGTCGGGTTTAACTCGGAGTTTGAGTTTTTGGAAGTTTGCAACTTGCAAGCTTGGAAGTTTGAAACAGACGGTCCGGTTTAATTCTACACGGCGAAGCCTAGGCCTGGCCCATCTTCCGAGACAAGGCAGATATCAAACCCTGGCGAGAGGGAACAGAGTAGAGTAAAGCAGAGTAATCTATGGGAGTATCGAACCGGCCCAATCCCCAAGTGTGTATACCCATGCTCGTAATCAACCTCTATGTTGCGCCATCCCCAACATAAACTAAATGTAAGAGAAACGTCACAGGTGACAGGGAGAGGTAAAGCCCTAGTACCGCTCGGCTAAATCCCCTCCAGCCTGGCTTGAACTCCCACTCGAAAAGCCGGATCCTGGATTCAACAGATCCTGTACCGCTACTTTTGGTACGGGCACTGGTAGCTTCCTGTGCGCGCCGTCTGCGCGGCTCATGATGTCGCTGATCCGAGGGCCTCCGCCAGTGTATGTTTGCTGGCCAGACAAGGTTCCGTAGAGAGAAGAACCGTCGGCTTGTGGCTCCATCGGTGCTAGAATTGGTGCTTGTTGTAAGGTGAGGTGTCGGATACCGGGAAGATGTACATCATGGCTTCCAAAGGGCCGCAGTCGAGGAGAATGAGCTGGTGTTGCGAGGGGAGTGTGGTCTGGTGTTGGTGATAAAGAGTCGTGCGAAAATGTCGGTGATGGAGGTGCGGTTGACAGGGGTGAGTTGGGACCTGAGCGTTTCGATAGGCGGTGGAAGGCCGGGTCGTCCTCTTCGTGGGAATGAGAGCGAGACATTGATTGCGAGTAGGCGTACTGGGAAAGTGAAGGCAGGCGGCTACCAGAGTTGTGGCTGTGGATGTAGTATGGGTGATGGTGGTGGTGATGATGATGATGGTGACGCGCAACAGGTTGGAGGCTTGGTTGCTGATCTTCACGCTCCACTTGCGAAGCAGCAGTTGCAAGGAGATTGATGTCGAGCGGGTTGTGCATTACTGCCTCGGGGCTACCTCCATTGCTTCGCCCGTAGGGCCCGAGGATTGAGGGCATATTGCTGGTGTAGGGCGAGAACGAGTTTGGCGGAGAGACGTTGGGAGAGCCGACTTTGGAAGTAGGTGCAGATTGTGACATCGATGAACGTGCCGGGGGCATCATCAGAGCCTGGTCTTGCGCATAGTTTGCCATAGCAGCAACGTTGTGTGATTTGTTACTCCTTCTTGAGTTTGGGTTGTTGTGTATTCTTGAGTGCCGGGTTAACTCGTCTGATCGGCTGAAACGTTTCGTGCACCCAGGATACTGGCAACCATGAGGCTTCTCTCCTGTGTGGGTTCTTATATGTCGAGTTTGATGTTCGAGCCGGTGGAAAGCCTTTTCGCAGAGAGGACATTTGTATGGTCGAGGTAGATCTTGCCGTAGGTCATCCTGGCCAGGCTGCATTCCTCCCAGCATTGACAGAGTGCCTACGTCGGCAGCATTCGCTGCTCCTTCTGGCTGTTGTTCCACCATGCAATCTTGTTGTTGATCTGTAGATGTTTGTGACTGCGGATTCAGCAGTCGGGAAAAATCCGCCGCTGATGAAGCTCGTTGCATGTGATATCTGGGCTGCAGGGTGTTTTGGCGAAACGCAGGGCTGAAGCGACCAAAGGAAAGTAGGGAAGTTGAGGGTTATTTTGAAAATCGACGATGAGAATGACGATGATCGAATGAGTGACGGAAGACGAAACCGCGGTGATGGGTCCGATAAGTAATTGTGGGGGTTGCAGAGTTTGACAAGAAACAACAGCGCTCTCGTGCGTCTGAGGCCTGGCGGACTAGGAGTGGTGCCTTTTAAGGCCAGTCCGTCAAACTATCAAGACGAGAACTTTCCGGGAAGGCTATTCGTGCAGCGAGGTAAAGTAACTTCCACGTGTATGACTGTTGGTTTCCTTGGATTTCTTTTCTCCTCATCACACGCCAGGATCTCTACCGGTCGAAAGGTACCTGTGGAATCAAGTCGACCTCGGGTGGTGCATGTATCCTCCGGGAGGACCTCCGTCTGATGGCAAGGTGGTTGTTTAGCTGCGGAAGGAATGGAGTGTCTAATGTAATTGTGGGTTGGGAAGGGAAGGGAGAGAAACTAGTATGATGACGACAATGATTTGTGAGCGAGGGATTTCGACGGTAATAAACGTGTCTGAGGTTGATGCCTGGATGGGATCCGTACCGGGGTAGACGTGTCCCTGACTTAAGCGATATACTGTATTTGTTGTTTTGCTTATCATGCCACAATTTCCAATTCAGCCTGGAGTGGGTGGTGTCCCCCAAAGTCTAGGCCACCTTATGGGCGTCAGCAAGTCAGGCGGAGGCAGTGCTGCCAGTGGGAGATAAGGACCGCCCGGGTAAGGGGAATCCTGATTGCTATTTGCTCGATGGCTTTTTGTACGAGGCTGAGCTGGCATGAAGGTCCGGCGTCACCCCCGAAAGAAGCGAAAAACCACAACCCAATTCTACGGGGAAGGAGGTACTTTATCTATCATTCTTTGCTCCGCTCTTCCCCCACACCGCATCTTTTGTTTTTCTACAAGTCACATCCAGACTTCCCTTAGCGGTGGTAGGCTAGGATGAGACATGCCTACGGTGCATCTTATAAAGTGACATGCTTGTTGCGCTGGGCCTACAAATGGGGCTGAACGAGGCTTTGCCCCATATGGCTGAAAGGAGATGGGAATGTACAGATTGCGAGTCAGCGACACGTCAAGACACGAGCATCACACCGATTAGGGATTGGAGGTGCATTAACTGCTAATTGGTGTGGGGTCTCCTGCCTTTGTCGGGTGTATCGTATGGCAAAGCAAAGCCGGTCGTGCATGATTTGGATTCCGGAGACGTGGATGGAGAATCCGAGAGCCAGGGGTGTGGTTGGTTCTTGAATCGTGGCCCTTGGGCGGAGATGTTTGGTGTGGGGGGCGCGTATCAGACCAAACACAAGCGCTGTCTGGAGAAGAGGATGGCCTGATAACAACTTAGCTGTAACAGGAAGACTTGCTCGTGCATTGATGCAGGAAGCTCATAGGCTGCAGATCATCGGGGTGAGTAATTGTCCCAAAGTAAGTACTCCGTACTGTATCGAGGGCTAACGGAAATGAACAATGGGAGTCGGTAAAACTCGTAGAGTTCTGCAGCTTCATGCCGACCAACACACGGACTGAGCGCATCTTTCGGTGTACCCCGACCTCCCTGATCACTTTGCGTGCTGGGAAGGTTCGGTGTGGGGGAAGCCGTAAGTACATGGAGTAATCGACGGTGCGCAAGCTTCCCCCGCAATCGACTTCCTATCGTGGGGAAAGCCTCCCCGAAACAGCACCCTGTGGCTGAGTCAAGCAGAATACAGTACTATCATCATTTAATTTACTGATAGGCGGACGCGTGTGACATTCCGCCAAAGTCTGACTCTCTTCCAGTTTCACATGCTACACCTTACCTGGAACGTGAAGCGACATCACATGTCAGTGTACCTTTACTGTAATCAATTGTTAGAAGTCCGAAAGGTCCGAAGGGGACGCCAGCATATCGCAGATGCCTGTCTCGTATCGGCGGGAGAACAGCATTCTCTGTTCCGTCCGCTTACCGGATAGTAACAATACTACCTAGCTGTGTATACAAGGCTTTGATTGCCCGAGGCCATTGACGGAGTATGCCGGCGGGCAGAGCGATGTCGCCATGTCTATTCCATACCCAAGTCAAATCTCTACCTGGAACTTCAACAACTAACTTAGTTGACATCCGCCTATGAGGCGACGACCTGCTCATCCGCCAAAGGAGTACGAGTATAGGCGAGCCGAGGGTCCTGTGATGGATAACGCAAGACGTCGCACAGTCTCACCGAGCCTCGTTGGCGTCGGATGCTTTATTGTAGTCTAGCCGAGCTTTACCAGCGGAGAGCGAGAGCGGACTCTGGCTCCGAAGAGCGGAACAATCAAATAATCAAACAAGCCGCTCCACAGAGAAAGGAAACATAGGTACCTACCTTAAGGTAACCACTACACCATTATACTAGCGCCAGTAAGAATCGAACCTACTAGGTAAGGTACTGTATGTATTAAGTACTCCCTGTCACAGAGAGGATCCATCCATTGACAAGTTTTCTCTTGCGCTAGTCGGTGTTGGGAAGCACCGGTGTAGAATTCAAAACCCGGGTATTGATTACCTTGGTTATTGATTGACGGCGCAGGGACCGTGGAAGGCTGGCTACCTGATGTGAAACCTCTGAAACGAAGATAAAGCGGGCTTGCGCGTAGACTTGACTCGTGAAGCTGTCCGGCTTGGGACAAAAGAGTAGGTACGTACCCACGCACACCATGGAAATGGATTATGTACTATGGAGGCTGGTAGACCGGTAGGCGATGGATTGAATTCCCTCCAATAGAGCACCACTCAGGCTCCAAGTCAATGGGAATTTAAAAAAAAATCAAATTAATTTCAAACATTTCATTGTTAACGTTAGGGCTTGGCCCTGAGGGGGCCCTGACTAAGTCAAATTCGATCGATCTGTCAGAGCCGGGCGGCTTCGGGTACGGCCGCGCCTGTGGAACATGACCTGGATTTGCAGCTCAAAATGCTACCACCACCACCGATACCGGGTCTTTCGAAACTGGCCATCAGTCGCTTACCCATCCTCGACCCACCGTCTCTACCAACCCCCAAAGAACCCTCTGATAATCCATACGAGCCAGCGCTCGAACTCCGGATCCGCCATGTCCGACATCAACGAGCTCTTCAAGTCCATCAAGGATGCCATGCCCGCCTCGCTCCGAGATAACGCCTGGTACATAGTCGCTGTCAGCCAAACCCCCGTTCCACCCGTCTCCGACAATCGAAGCTGACCAAGCGCGCCCTCACAGGCCTCCTCCCTCGTCGCCTGCGGAAAACCAGAAGAACTCTCCACCCTCTACTCCCACCTCACCGGCCACGAAACCTCGTCGCTAGAACGAGAGCGCATCTCGAAACGCCTCGGAGACGTGCTGATGAAAGAATGGACCCTCGTCGGCATCCCGCTCGTCATCACCGCCGTCGCCGCGCTTGCGAAAGCGGAGGAAGGAAAGGGGCTCAAAGGCAGCCTGTGGTCGACCAAGTACGCTCCCTACCCCTCCTTTCGCACGAGAACCCCTCGCATCGTCACACACCCCACCACTAATCCACCCTTCCCCCCCCGGCGCAGACAAAACACGCAACTAACCCCCCAAATCTCCACCCGCGGCTCCGCCTTCCTCCAAACCCTCTACGCGCAAAACCTCGCCCCGATCTTCTCCTCCTGGGGCTCGCACGCCCCGGACTTCGAATGGCTCGAGCGATCCATCATCTACGGGCTCTTCCTCTCCGACCACAGCATCTTGAACCCTGTCGAGGCCGAGCTGGTTACGCTGTGCAGTATCATGTGCCAGGGCTTGAGGGCGCCGACGATGTGGCATTTGAGGGGGACGAGGAGGTTGGGGGTTAGCAGGGAGGAGGTCGAGTCGGTGCAGGAGGCTGTGGAGGCGGTGGCGAGGTGGGCCGGGAGGAGTACGGAGAGGTGGCCGAGGGTGGGGGATGTGGAGGGGGAGGTTTGAAGGGGTGGGAGGGGTGGGAGAGCACTGCTGGATGAATGATGGCTAGATGATAGAGATGACCCACTTTTAGACTTACGATTATGCTTACGAATGGATTCTAGCGTGGGTGCGTTGCAGCAATCAGCGAATATTCCTACCCATACCTTTGTTTCCTACACCAGACGTTCGAACAACCGAGGACTCTGAATCCTTTTCTGATACCTATTCCTCTACCCTAATGGAACCAGATCAAGCCTACCAAGTAGCAAAGAACGCCAAAACCCTCTCTCCGGCGGAATGAGAAATGGCTAGTGATTCATTCTCCAAGCAGGAGGCCTGGGGGAGATGATCATACTCTTGTCTATCGGTTCTCGAAAAGGCGTGTCTGTCTGTTTATTCTTTTTTGATTCATCAATTTTAATGCGCGTTTTGATGGTGGTGCGGAGCTGACTGAATGAACGCATTGAGATGGTAGGATGTAGATGCAATTGTTCATTCAGCGTGCTCGTATAAGCGGTTTTTTTTAACTGCGATTTTATTTGGAAACTGTACGTGTTTTCAGATATCTTGTTGTTGGTATACGAGTACATCCCCTCGGTTTTTCAAACCACGAAGAGAAAGTCCCGACGATGGAAATTGCAGACCCATCCCCCCCCATCACAAATACTGGCCCTGAGGATCAAGCCCGGAAAATGGTCTCTCCGAGAGCAGCAGAAAATGATGCTCGGCTCCTCGTTTATTGCGTCTTTGACTTTCAATCATAGCATGCCTCAGCAAGCTCTGGCCTTTTTGGATAAATTTTGATCTCGTAATCGACGTCCCGAATTGGCCAGTGTCAGGATTTGCTTCACGACAGCAGAAATATCTACTCTTGGCGGTGTGGCTATGGTAGAGTAGTAGAAAGGTAGTGCCCTAGTTCTAGCTTGCTCAGCTCTTCCAGCGACGATTTGGATAGAGTGGGTTTGAGGGCTGTTGAATCCATTTGGTCTTCGCTAGCTTGAAGCCGAAGGAGAACAGTAGCGGGTTTATAACCGGCTCTCCCAAGACGGTACTAAGGCGACTGCCAAATCATGGAGTTAGTTGTATGGTGGATCCAATCCTCATTCTAGATGGTATGAAGTGGTCACGCAACCCGTACCCTGTCGTCACTTGAACATTTGGATTGGTGTATTTAACTTGATTGGTTCCTTATTACTTAGATCACCAGAGTTCATTCGATTCCGTGCAGGCCTTCTGTCGCCAGCGGATTCTCGCCACCGAACTCTTCGTCCGAAGCAACGTCTCCGTCCTCGGATTGGCTGTCAGCAATGCCATCACGTTTGCGTTTGAGTGAAGGAGCAGGTAGGAGGGGGGATTCGTTGCTGGCATGCTCTTGATTGAGGTTGGTTTCTTGGAGACCGTGCTGGGATTGTCAGTAGCCCCATATTGTCGTTCGTATGTTAATTTCTCACCTCTTCGATTGTGAACGATGTGACTTTTCCAAGTCCTTCGTAAGATATACCGCCAGCCTTGACGACTCCGGTAAACCTCACTCCAGGAACAAACTCTCCTTTGCTGGGCCCTTCGGCTGTCTGGAATACCCAATCTCGGAAAAGGACAACGCGAGTACTAATGCCAGCATCCCACGCTGTGCTCGCCATCGCCGGATGAAGCACCGCACCCGTCTCTACACTTATCCTTGTAGTTGTCTGGCTTACCAGTAGGATAGCAATGTTTCTCGTAGCTGCGAGCTTGCCGATTTTATTGATAAAGTCGCCCATCACCGCCCAGCGCCTGCTTGCTGCCCATTGAATGGCGTCGTTTTTCTTTGCGCCGGGACTTTTCTTGGCATCAAGGGTTTCCAGGGCTTTCGGGAAAGCAAGGGAGAACAGGGTGGAGATATCGTCAATTATTACGAGGCTGGTTTTGGGGGGCGGGAAAGATGGAGATGGATGGGTTAGGAGTGCTAAAAGGTGTGGGAGGGTTGGGGTGTGGTAGTGATGGAAATTTTCTAGCAGAGATTCTAGTGGCTTCCCCGGAGATTGATATGGTGAATCTGTGTTTCTGGGTGCTGCTGAACTGGACAAATTGTCTTTGAATCTAGGACCAGACAGGGTATAAGACGTATCTATGGTACTGTCATTCAATCATTATTGTTTGCACGATGCGATCGATAGCGGAGGAAAAACTGACCGATCCAGACAGCAAGGTCTTCTGATTGAAGAGCATTTACGGCAACCTGCATACTGATTTCGGACAAAGAGTTAGACATTTCTATAAATGAAGCTCGTTTGCCGCTCAGAAACAGCATATATACATGTATATTATATAACTTATATTATCATATAGGAAACGGCTGAACGAGAAAAATAATAAATCGAGGGGGCCACCTACGCAAAAGCAGTCTTGCCGATACCAGGAGGCCCGTAGATTTCAGTGACTTGACCACGCGTTAGTCCTCCTGGTACAATACCCGCTGGAGAGGCTGATTGATGGTCTTGTAGACAGGCATCAAGGTTTCTCATTCCGGTAGAAATGAGTTGCTTGGGTGCTGAAGTGAGGTTCTGAAGAGCTTCGGAGGCAGAAAGAGTTGGGAGACGATCTTTCAACAGTCAGCTTTAGCAATTCATGATCAAGGAAAGATCAGCATACGTGGAGATGAGGAAGAAAAGTTGGTAATATCTACTTCACTCATGATGAAGGATTGATTTTGATTCTAACGCGTCGGAAAAGACTGATACCCGAGGTTGAACCAAGTCGAGCGTATTTTGATCGTTGTGCCTGCGCCGACATCGACTTTTTCCAGTTGCTACCACAAGTCTGATGTCCATAAAGCTGTCCGGAAATGGTGAAATAATGTTGCTCAGCTACTGGAGGTCAGGGATCGTTGCGCCAAAAATTTACGGAAGTTTTACGCGAGGTACGAAACGAAGACAGTGACAGGAATGTTGTTTACCCAGCATATTCATTCTCTTTGTTAAAATCATGGCTGTCCTTTCTTCCTTGTTACATGGCAATCATAGATCTTTCGGATTCAGCAGGCAGGATACGATAACCAACAACTCCACCTGCTAACTCGAGATATCAACTACCGCAACTATGGCATCCGTTCTCTTCAGAGCGACTGGACTACACAAATATATCCCTCAAGTCAATTCCGTGACCGGCTACATTACAGTGGTCAGCTGCTGCTTTATACCCGCTTTGATATACTTGTTCTTTCACGTCTACTGCCTCAACGATCAACGAGTTCAGCCCAGAGGATGCAGAAAGCTTGGCTTGAGGATACCAAGCAACGTTACAGATGAGCATGATCCGCAATATGCCAAAGGTCTGCGTCAACCTCTGGACGGCCAGAAAGAGATAGCTCGAGTCAAGAGTTTATGGATATATCCTGTCAAGAGCACGAAAGGGGTTGAGCTGAATCGCGGAGAGGTTGTCAGCACAGGCTTCGAGTATGACCGCCACTTCTCCTTTGCGGATCTTAAAAGCAAGTTTCCCATGTCAACCGTCGATCCAACGCCAAAGGAAGGAATTCACACCTGGACTTTCCTCACCCAGAGACAATCTCCAAAATTGGCAAGGGTGAAGACAGAAATATGGGTACCTGATACCTCGTCGCCTACATACTCTCGCCACGAACCTAATGTCCAGAGCGGTGGAGTATTGATTATACGATACCCTTGGATTCGGGAGGGGGTTTGGGGACGTCTAGATCAATTGGCCACTCTTATTGGCAGGGAACCGCATCACTCGGTCTCAATTCCCTACAATCCTACCCCGGAGCAGATCCAAGCCAACGGCTACACTATGGATGTGATGAAGATATGGAGAGATTTTTCGAACTCGCTTTGCATAGGCACCACGGAACCACCCAGTCCGAGCCGATATCTTGAAGAACTACGGTACTTCTTAGGGGTTGCAAACCCTCTTGCACTGTTCAGAATCCAGACGGATGACCCGAGACGGGTTTACCGTAACGCGCCCAAGCAAGATGAGATTGGGTATCAGCCAGTTGTGGGCTTTGCTGACTCTTATCCATTACACATCCTTAATCTCGCCAGTGTACATGATGTGCGTGCACACCTTCCTAAAGGCACCCCGAAGCTCAGCATCTTACAATTCCGGGGGAACATCATCATGACCGGACCAGTAGCGTATGCTGAGGATTCGTGGAAGCGGATTAAAATTGGGGACTACGAATACTACGTTACCAGCCGTACTGGCCGTTGCAAATTGCCCAATGTGAATCAAATCACTGGCATAGCAAACGATGCTGAACCAGACAAGACCCTCAGAAGCTTCCGTTGCATTGACGGGGGAGCACCGAAGGTTGCTTGCCTTGGAATGATGCTGGTGCCTGTGGACCAAAACTGTGTGATCAAGGTTGGAGATGCCATCGAGCTGTTGGAGACTGGGGAACATTTCTACCTCAAACTGTGAAGGCTTAGACACCACAGATTTTGAATTTGGATAAGAGCGTCGATCCATATCTTGGTTACTCAGTTTCTTCTCCGACGTTCTGTACTTTGGATACCCCTAATAATTAGAATTTGAAAAGTTCTTATACATGACTTCTCCCTACCTAATCTGACTCCAGGCCCGCTTTCTCTGTTCCTCATGTCAGCATTCGATCGATTCGACTCCTTATTCCCATGTATCGACCCTCCCCAATAATCAACCTAGTAAGTACGTACCACTGAGCAAGACAGAGTATGGTGAGTTGGAATCTCAAGTTATTTAGACAGGTCTCGGCTCATGGATGGTCGAACGCCAGATCTTGGCAACAAGCAGGAAGCTCCTCTGCGACTTATAATGGGTGAGGGGATGAGATAATTCCCTTCCCCCGAGTCTTGCTCTTCACGCTCAAGACCTCGCATCAAACGTTTTATTTGTCTTTCAAGATGCTCCGTCTTCAAGATTAAATTGTGCAGGAAGTTGAAGGTATAGCACATAGCCTTTAAGATAGGTACCTTTCAATCCTCTGTAACGACTGTAATCGTAAAATGTGGTGTCTCGGTTCTCCACCGCATGCAATTCAGCATTGCGGACCTAACTCCGCTCGCCCTATGAATGCGGTCATTACACCCGGGTCTTCTCGTTCCGGGAACTCCCTTGCTATCAACCTAAACCTTCGACATCAGAAAGAAGTAAACTCTGCTTTTACTTCACACTTTGATGAACGTGCTTTGCTTATTGCCTCGAACTGATATCATCCCGCCAAAATGAATGAGAGGTGATAGCAGAGGTGCTCTCCTGAGGTGGATAAGAGTCAAGGTCCTGCAATCATCCGCCTGGGTCCGACATACTTTCCTACCTTCAGGTTTGGAACCAAGAGCATCCGAATGCTCCGAGCGCTTCTTTAAAAACCCGCTTGAAGATCCAGAAGAAGGCCGCATCATTCATCCAAGACTCTCAATCAACCCACTATTTGACAGATACCTCACAAAATCAACCAAAACCTCTCAACCATAACCATGCCAACCAACCGCCCCTTCTTCGCCAACTTCTTCGCCGCCTTCCGTGCCCACTCCGCCATAGCCAAAGCCTCTGCCTCGAATTCTGCTAGCACCGGTTCTACGACCTCATCAGCATCACAATTCCCTACATCGCTCTCCTCCACCGCCGCCCGCGCTATATCAACAACCGCGACGAACAAATCAGCTCCGACCGCAGGAGCCACGACTGCCGCCGTTCAAGCCGCCCAGTCTCATCTCTCCCACCACGCCCGCTCCCCGCCATCCGCCCGCTCGCCTTCACCCTCCTCAACCTACTCGCCCACCGCACGCTCGCCCCCGGCATCATCAAATTTCCATCAGCATCGCCAACCACAAAGAAGGGGCAGCGATAGTAGCAGTGATGGGGGTTTCAGAGATGTGCTGGGAGGGGAGAAATGGTATGTGGGCGGGCGAACGGCTCAGGGGGAGGAGAGGTTCTATAGGCTGGGAATGGTGAGGAAGGAGAGGAGTTGTGATAGAGGCAGTTTGGATAGGTTGAGCTTGTGAGTGGGACGAGGTGGTATATTGCTTAGATGTAAATATGGGACAGGTTAATGGGGCTAAAATTTGGCGTTCGGGGACGGGGAAAATATATCAGGTGCTCTAGGGGCTATCGAGGACTAGGCTCATCGGTATCATTATTCATGTATGTTATGGAGGATATCTCGAGCCGCCTGCGGGATTGGTGTAGCTACACTGAAGACTCAACTCAGCTCCCATTCACAATTGGTCGTTTGGCGTTAGTGATTTCCTTTCAAAGTGAGCTCATTGACGTTTCTGGGCTCCTATTGTCGCTGTTGCTAGTGAGCCCCCTGGCTGAAACTTCGATGTTCAACTTGTTATTGATGGTATTGTTTGCTGTGCTAGCGGGCCCCTGGCCGAGTTTTGATGTTCAGTTTGCCATTGATGTTAACACAAGCTATTGAGCTGACAATAGGAAATATGAAACGTATAGCAAAACCATTGTATTGAGAAGCGTGCCTGAGCGTCGAGGGTGGTAGGGACCTACTATATCAACCTCAAATATTCCTCCATAATTCCTTCTTTCCTTCCTTTCAACCCAGCACCTTTTCTTGACAGCTACACATACCTTTTTCTTGACAGCTACACATACCTTTTTCTTGACAGCTACACATACCTTTCTTGACAGCAATACCTACAACATCAGCTACAGCAACAGCACTTACAGCTTCTTCTTCTACTTCTTTTTATCCAAGCTTACTTCTTCTTTCTACCCAAACCTTCTCATCACCACTTCGTTTAGCCCATCATGCTTGTCCCCGCGCCTCTCATCGGTGTCGCCATCTCGGCTTTTTACGCTCTCTTCTTTTGTATCCGTAACCCGGAGACCGGCCTGGTGCCGTTTCCTTTCGACTGGATCGCCAACATGAACATCAACGCCATCATCCCCTCCCCATCTCCGCGCACCCCTCCAGCTCCCGACTTCGTCGACCCGGTTTTGTGGGCTTCTCCAACACCAACACCATCACCATCACCATTGGACCCTGGCGATATCGCCAACTCGACTGCTGGCAGCGAGGAACAGGCACCACCGGACCAATCTTCTCCATTCTTTGAGGCGCCTAGGGCGATTTTCAACTTCTGGACCGATTTCCTGGCAACAGTCTTCCTGGTTTTGAACGACTTCTACAAGATGCATCCTGGGCTCCTGGAGATCATCCGACAACAAGGAAAAGACATGGAAGCACTACGACTCGAATTCGAAAAGGCCGATGAGAGAGCCAGAAAAGCGCACCAAGCCCGTGCGAAAATCCTTCACGCCATGTTGCGAAAGTCGAACCAAGACCGCAAGAAACATGCCAAGGGCATGGAAAAGAAGATGGAAAAGCTGGAAGAAGACAACCGCTAGAAAGAAGACCGGATCAACGATTTGATCCAGCAACTGGCCCAGCGACCCATCCTTCCACCTCCACCACCTCCTCCTCCGCCTCCTCCACCTCCTCCTACTCCTCTTCCACCACCACCACCGGGCCCCCTACCCACTCCTCCACCTCGCCAACAACACTTCCTCCCAGCTCGCCCTCCTCCCCAACAACACCAACTTCCACCTCGACCTCCTCCTCCTCCCTCTCAGCCGCTCCGCCCCACCGCGGCTCCCTATACTCCAGGGAACAACATCGACATTCGGCAATACCAGGCGCAGAGCTACTGGAACAACCACTGGCAGCATCAGCGTCGTTACTAGGTGTTTTTGTTGGGTTTTAGATAGTAGCAGATACCTTGCTTTACCTTTAGCTTACGAGGTCAGTAAAGAAAGTATTCGGAATGGCCTCCGTACCGCAACTGCACTACCACGAAAATCAAACGAACACGCAAATAGCCAAATGTAATGACAACAGCATCAATTATACGTAGAAATGTTAGATGATATGGATTATAATATATATCTATCCATGAAAGTGATTGTCACCCTGTTTAAGAATAATCTGATCCACCCGACGTTTCTGGTTCATAATAAAAGGGTTAATATCCTTTTCTATATCCAACTTTTCCCATTCATCATACCAGGCCAGTTCCAGTTCCAATCTACCCTTAATAAAGGGCCGTCGACGTGATATTCGATCCTTTATAAGGTTCCATACGTGCTCTATGGGATTAAGATCAGGGCTATTGCCTGGCCAAAACAACATATCTATTTCCTGTTTCATAAACAATGGTCTGTTTCATTGCGAGGTGTGATTTGAGACTTCATCCTGCATTAATAAAGCTCTGTTTGCATGCGAAGCTTTGAATTTCTGACAGGCGGGTAAAAGAAGAGGCCTTCGTAGTACATCTGCGGCAGTAAGAGCAGTTATGGAGGCAGCTCGTTCCTTTTTATCCTCGGGTTGATATATATAACATGGCCCCTTCCAATTCAGAGCTATGGATCCCCAAAACATAAACGTGGAATATTGTGAAAAGTTCTTATCACAGCACATTGGATCCCATTCTTCATCCTTCTTTCGTGTAACGTGCTTTTGATCTCGATGCTCATCCAATATAACGCTTGTTTCATCCGTATAGATCACACGACCCCAGCCTTCTGTTGTAAGGTCCCAATGCACCCGATCCTTGCACCATTGCAATCGTATGAATTTCATGGTGTCAGTGAGCCAGGACTTGTGACGAGGTGAATATCGTCCGTAGTCTGCTTCATGAAAGGCTTTTGATATCGTAGGCTTGGATCCTTTGACGTTACATTCGTGAGCAACGTCCATCCAAGTTTTTTCGCCTCCATTCATAGCTGAATGTGGCCAATTTGATCATATTATCAATCTCTTCTTGACATAGCATTGAAGACCTTTCGGAACGTGATCCAGGAGCAATATTCTCACCATGAAAAGAAGCTGTTTCATGAATTTTGGCCTGCTTGTACGCGTGATTGGTTATATCTGATATGGTTGATGAGGGTACTCCTGTACGAGCTTGAATAACGCGTAAAGGTGATCGATTATTGAATCTAGCATAGGCAAGAGCCCCACGGGTGGCTGGACTGACTTCGCGACCGCGTTTTTGAGCTGACATGATGTTTTGAAGGTAGAATAGTGATAATAAGATGAAATTCTGAATATATGGTGGGTGCGGAAGATTATCTAATAGCAGCCAATTGCGGAATCCGAATACTTTCTTTTCTGACCTCGTAGTCTGATAGAAAATCAATCTCATGACTAAGCTGACCTTATGTCGCTAAGCTTTCTTATTGGCTCAATCCAACTTCAACCTTTGCTTCTGTGTTCAAAGCTGTGATATCTCACCTCTACGTACCTCTCCTTCTTCCCAAACCCGTCCAAGATACTCCTCAAAATGGTAGCTCTACTCCCATCTTTCCCCCTTCAATAGCAGTCCGATTACTAACCCTCCATCCCACCGCAGGTCCAAGGACAACACGGCATTGCACCGTGGACACAGAAACCAAACTACGAGACCTACAAATCCCCATATGGACCTGCGTAAGTCGCAGCACTGCATTGAAGAGGGGTTCAAAAAAGTAGAAACAGAAGCTGACTCGCCGGGCGGACCTATAGCTACAGAATACAACCCAACTTCCACGGCATTGGCCCCGGGCGAGCGATGAAATTGTACGGATCCCCCTCCTCCCTCGAGATACCTCTCTCCACATCCCCACAATATCCCCAGCTTCGACGCAACCCCCAGCCTGCCCAACAACCCTCCATGGGCCCCCACACTTTCCTGCCCCTCCCCCTCAAACTTCTTTACCCCCAGATCACTAACATATCCCCCAACAGCGGCATAACCGCCGCATCCTTCGGCGCGGTCGCTGGCGTTTTCGCCCTCTTCTTTTTCGACGAGGTCCCCAAGGTTCGAAGAGACATAATGCAGAAACTCCCGGTTGTGGGCGATTACTTCGTGAGGGAGGTGCCGCCGGAGGATAATGTGAGTAGCTTTGACGGTTGTCGATATTATCCGGGGCATTGGTGACTGATGTGGTTCGCCTTCTCTAGCCGTTTTAGACAATTTCCTGGGGTTGGGCAAAAGGGGCTTCCGGGGTAAATGAGGCGGGAGCATGGCAGTTGGAGTGTACTTTTTGAGTGTACTATAAAGCTCAAGCGGCATTTCATGTTTGGCGACTTGAACCGCTGTGCCTGCAACGGAAATTCTATGCTTTTCCTCAATGTCCGCCATACAGACCTCAGACCTCTCCCAAAACCATTTGCTGCATGTTAGTCGCGAAGCATGCTCATCCGTAGACTACGAGAAATTCATCTAGAACTAACTATATTGGGTATCACATCTACAAAAATCTCTCCCTCGCTAAATCCCCACTTATTTCAAACGCAAAACGCCCCCCTCGAGTCCAAAAAACCCTCGAAACCTTACCAATCGACCGCCCACCCATTCTCCCTCAAAAACTCCTCGCACGCCTGCTTCAACCCCAAATTCGGCCTCACATCCTCTATCCCCAACGGCTCCCTCGTCAACGGATCCGTCCCGCTCCGCTTCAAATGCTCCAGCATCGTCACCCGATCATACGACTGCCCCGTCTTCGTCACCACAGGGTCATGCATCACGCCAAACGAAATACTATCAATCAAATAATCCGGCACCTCGCGCCGCCGCAAGTTCGTCGGGTCCGCCGCCGCAAACACAGACTGCAGTTCCTCGATCTTGGCCGCCGTGGACGCCTCCACCGCCGCGCGCTCGTCCCAACCGTCCGCCTCGCTGAGCGCACCCGACGCCACGCGCGTGCTGAGCATCGAGACGTCGTATGTCGCGACCGTGCGCAGGCCGTCCTCGAGCTCGGCTAGCAGCTCGCTCCGCCGCCGCACCCGCTCCCGCTCCTGCTGCTCCCACCGCTCCTTCTTCGCTTGCAGCACGAGTGTCGACACGGCGCTCGTGCTCGGGCTGCCGGTGCGCAGACACTCGTCGTAGGCGGTGAGGGCGCTGGCGAGGGCTTCGTTGGGGTGGCGGAGGGCGAGCTGGGCGGAGGCGAGCAGGTAGTGGCCTTTTAGGTTTTCTTTGGGGGCGAGGGCGAGGGAGGCGAGGCAGTCGTCGATGCAGGCGTCGTGGTGGGCGAGTTTGAGGCGGGCCATGGCGCGGTTGGTGTGAAGTTTTGGGTTGGAAGGGTCTTTTTGGAGGGCGTGAGTGTAGAGGGTTTCGGCGAGGGTGTAATTGCCTTGTTGGAATTGGCTGTTCCGGGAGGGGGATGTTAGCGAAAGAGTCTTGATGGGGGAGTGGCGGGCTTTCTTACGAGTTCCCTTCCTCCTTCAACGCGATCGCTTTAGCAGCCATGGTGGGGAAGGACGGGCTCGGTGATACTGGCTTTGAATCTTTCGCTTTCTTCTTTAGTGGTTGTGGATTTGGAAATGGACAGATGGGCTGAACTTGAGAGTTGCGCCACCCGATCAGGGCGGCGGTTAGCAACAAAGGGAGGGTGAGCGAGAGGATGAGGTGGCCTCGGTTGTAGGGCATTTCGGGCGGCATTATTACCAATTCACGGCGTTTTGCGGCTGAATGGGGTTTCCATGGGTTTCTAAGGACCGTCTAATTCATTATTGTGAAGATGGAATTCAGGTAGAGGTGTGAGATTTGGTTCTCTAGGGTTGGGCTGCATGTTTCTCCTTGCTGCATATTTGGTTACACAACAATTTCCAGACAATCGCGACAACTGAAGCCTAGAAAGCCTCTAGGCTACGCTTTTCTGATTTCACGTCTCATTTCCCACTACGTCTCCTCTCAACTTTCACACTTACTTCATTCCAAGATCTCTCCTCCATTCGCCTTCCACCTACCATCTACCCTCACCATACCAGTTCCCCCCAAACCATGCCCACACCCACCCCAACCCCAATTCAGCTTTCCATCCCTCCCACCCTCTCCCACCTTCGCATCCCCCTCTCCGACTTCCTCACCTACAACCCCCCCTACCACTGCCTCGCCGTCGGCGCTTGCATTTTCTTCCCCCCTCCCTCCTACCACCAGCAAACCCCATCACCCCCGCGCCTGCTCTTGATCCAACGCGCATCCACCGAACGCGGCTTCCCAAACCTCTGGGAGATCCCCGGCGGGTCCTCTGAGGAGTCGGATCCGACGGTGCTGCATTCGGTTGCGCGAGAGGTGTTTGAGGAGACGGGGTTGTTGGTGTGCAAGTTCAAAGCGTTGGTGGGGGAAGGCGTGGAGTTTAGTACTGGGACGTTTGACAACGTCGAGACATGGCTGAAGTTGGCTTTTGAGGTTGAGGTGGTGGAGATCCCGCAGCAGGGTCTTGCATCTACGGCAAACGCTGCTGCGTTGAAGCTCGATGAGATTGCTATCACCTTAAATCCAGAGGAGCATCAGCAATTCGCATGGGTGACGGAAGAGGAGGTTCGACGGACCGGGCCGGGAGCGTATCAGATCACCACGGAAGCGCAGCGCGAGGTGATGTTGCAGGCATTTGCGCTGCGGAGTGCTAGGAATCAGCAATTCTTGCCGCTGACAGATAGGTCTGTGGTGGAGACCAAATGAGGGTTTAAAGGGAGGGGGAAAATGATTAACAGAAGGGAAGAAGAAGCTTTTGCGAGGTGGCACTGAGCTTTTGAGAATTGCTGCAGGTTGAAGCCATTTTCGCGGTGGTGTAAGAAAGCAGTCTCGGGAAGGTGGTTGGTCTATGGCAAACCTTCGATTGGGAATTGGCGTCAGTGACCAGCCAGAGAGGCCTAAACCATCAATGAACCCATTTGGCTTATTAGAGTTCAGCTACCAACCCTAGACTTGGATTTTATTAAACCGTTGAGATCGACTCAATCAATCTGAAGACATCACCCGTTTTCAACTCGCAGCAGTCACAGTGGATATTATGTATGCAGTGACAGGCAAATCAGGCTTCCAAATCCCTTATTCTCATGTCCCCAATGGATGGGTTTCGATGTGAACGTGTTTTAAGCTCTTCGTCTCGTCTGGTGCATGCTCCCAGCCAATCATCATTACCTCCGTTTATACATTCCCTACAGCTCCCTCATACACATCTCACTTTGTACAATCCGATTCCTATCGCGGGCTTCCCCTTGCTTCCGTTCTCTTCACCCTACTTACTTACGTCTTTCTCGGCCCTGTCTTCTCAAGCTCCTCCCTCATCTCCTCTTTAATTCTCGTAATCGTCCCTACACCCCCATATACCAACTACGATCATCATCATTGTCAGCCCATAACTCCTCGCTCACCCCATTATCAGAGGAAATTTGGATACTTACAGCAGTATAAACCATCGCCACGCTCGCCCCCGCGTCCAAGATCTCGAGCGCTTGCTTCCCGTTCGTGATACCGCCTGTTGCAAATATGACTTTCCTCTTCTGTGGTACTTGTGAAAGTGCTGAGACGGTCTGAGACGGTGAAGCCGTTGCTTGTGATGGTGAAGGGGTTGCTTGTGATGGTAAAGAGGTTGCTTGTGATGGTGATGTAGACTCAGCATGCGCAGGAGGCAGCTGGTCTATATGCGTGGATGATGAAAGTGCGGGAGAAGCGTTGGAGTCGACTGTCTCTGGGGAGAAAGGGTTATTACGTGCTGGAAGGCGAATAAGAGGTTGGGATTTGGAGGCTTTCTCTGCTTCTGGGGTTTCGGGTTTGAGGTTTGCAGAGTCGCGGGTGGCCGTTGCATCTATTTTAGTGGATATATCTGTGTCTAAGTTATGCGGTGCTGGTTGATCTGGAGGTGTTGTTGATGGTAACTGGGGTTTACTGGTTTCTTCCGTTGCGGGAGGTTGGAATGGCTTGTGCCCTGCCCCTTCGTCGAGCTTTTGTCTATACCTCTTGACCAGAGCCAAAGTCCTTCCAAAAAGCTGCGGGCCAGAGTATCCTCCCTGCTCCAGCATCGCTGCCACCTCTTTAGGAGGCAAATCGTATCCTATGGGCGATGGGTCTGGTCTTTGGGTCGTCGTATTACCCACAATCACTCCATCGACTCCTGACTCCCATACCGCGTTACAGATGCCCGAGACTTGTTCTTCGGAGTCCTCGTCTGGACTGACTTTTACCATGATCGCGGGTTTTGACTTTCGATTTACCCCTTTCGCTGCTTCGACCACTCCGGTCAGGATGTTTGTTAGAGGCTCGACTTTCTGTAGGCCCCTTAGTCCTGGGGTATTGGGGCTTGATACATTAACGGTAATTATCTGTCGATGATTGTCAGTAGATTCCGTGAGCGAAAACCGATCGTCTTTACATCGGCGTATTTCGCCAAAGCCTCCACACAGTACACATAGTCTGCCTTGACAGCTTCTATATCATCATCGGGCGTAGCCTTATTCTTCGCGACCTGGACGGCCATCAATTTCCCTTCTGTCAGTGACCCTGGAGGAACGCCAGCTTCGCCATCTAGGATCATTTGTTCAGCGTCCTCATCAATGCCGAAGCCATTTGCGTAGGCATACTCTCTGACTCGCTGGCGTAATCGCATAGCTACATCATCGCAGCCTTCGGAGTTGAGTCCGTAGCGGTTGATAAAAGCATTCTGGGAGGAGATACGGAATACTCGGCTGAGAAGGCGGATGTCAACGCTTCGGGAATTGTTATGTCATTGGAAATGGCTCACGGTTTAGGGTTGCCATCTTGGGGGTGTTTTGTGGTGCCCCCAATCTCAATGACTGCAGGCCCAAGCCCAAGAAGGGGTGAAGGGATCTCAGCATGCTTGTCGATGCCAGCGCTGGTTCCTATGGGATTCGCGATAGCATGCCCAAAGATCTAGTCGTACACCGTTAGCCCTCTGCTCAAATATTACAGAATGCCTGGCAGATCCACCTCACCTCCACCTGTAGATCCCCCGCACCATCTGGATTCCCCCTTTCTCTAGGGTGTACACCAAAACCATAAAGGCCCTTCAGCGCCTTGACACCAGCCTCATGAGCCTCCTCCGCATCATCGTATATCCAGCGTAACAAGGGAACAACAACCCATTGATGTACACCCGCTCGTGTGTCCGTAAAGTAATAATATCCGAAGACTAACAAAAGGCCAATGGTTGTACCTAGAAGGCTATATTTTGTCCGCGTAACCAAGGAGCGAGCATCGCCTGCAAGTTCTTGAGAGGTGGAAGCAAAACGTCTGTTGAGAGGAGCCGCAAGCTGTGTATGAATTGGCTGTCGTAGTCTAGGATTCCTTATCTTCGAGCTGATTTGAGGAAGATGCCTGGCACTACAGGGCTTGCATGTGGTGTGCAAAGCCAGTTGAGTAGCCCTAGGTGCGAGCGATCGGTACGAGACCGCCATATTGGGCTGCTACTGCTTCCGTAGGAGTCGAGAACCGATTCTTGTCACAACGCTGTGTATCGAAAATGAATATTACCGAGAGGAATGACGTCTTAAGGCTCGCTTAATAAAGCCCGCGCTATACCTGTTCCTGATGGTGATCTTGAAGCCATCTGGTTGGACATCTGGCGCTATTACAATCTATGTCTACTCGTACATAGACAAGACTTCTGATCCATCAAGCATTTGTGTTGCTGGATAGCCGAAATGGATAAATCTCCCGGTGTCAACAAACCAGTTTGGATTGTCAAAGTAGCCTAGAGGAAGAAGATCTAGTGATATGTCATACAACAAGGCATGAAAGCCTCTGTCCCACCCAGAGCACCGGAGTAGACGATGCACCCCTAGTCATATCATCGCAGCATTTCTATATGTTTACTTTTGTCTTTCTCTTTTTTATCTATACCTGTATGCTTTGTTTCCTCATCTATCGTGTTCTTCGTAGCGAGCGCTATGCAAGAAAAAGCAACCGCCTAAGCCTTTATAGTAATGCAATGGATTTTAACGATACCCCCAAGAACGTAAAACTAGGGTCTATACTTTTGTTTGCAGATACGGAGCGTAATCTGGAGCCAATGAGAATGGAAGATTTGAAAAGTCTGGCTCGGACTTAACAGGCTGATGAGATTGTTCAATACCGGATTGAAATTGGTGGTTGCTAAGTTCGCATTGTGAACCTGATGGAAATAGCCAATCGAGATCGTTCCTGTGCCCCTGCGATGATCCCACGATCTGGGGCAGAGATCCGCTAGGATAACCTGAACCGGTTGGTGCTCTACTGGTCCCGTTGAGGTCCAGCGATGGCCCATTCGAAGCGTGGTTGAAAGTACCATCAGATGAGAATTGGTTTGGGCGAGAGTCCTGTGAATATGGATAGGGTGTTGCTGCACCACTGGTAGTGACTGAATCAGGAGTGATATGCCCTGTCGGATTTGGGAAGCCTGAAGCATCAAAGCCAGACGATGTTGGTACTCTGGACGGTCCTCTATTGCTAGTGTTCTGAGGGTTGCCGGCCTGCTGAACATTAGTGGTTTGAGATATGGTGGATGGTAAGCCATGATTCTCTCCGGAATATATTGACTGGCCGAGATGTAGATTGCTTAGGCCCAAAGAACTCTGAGAATTACTCGCCGAGAAGCCTGAAGCCTGTGCGGTTTGGCCTGGAGCCATCCTGTTAGCACTACCCGGAACGGCCGTGTCTTCAGCAGGCTCGAGCTTCGCTTTTCTGTTCGCCCTTGAATGAGTCAAATGGCTTGCACCTGACGGATTACCTCTGCGTACAGAACACTTCTGAAAATGACGCTTGAGGATGTCACTTCGCGAGAAGGTATCCTTGCATAGTCCACACGAGTATGGTCTAACACCAGTATCTAGCCATTTGTTAGCAAATCAACTGAGCTGAGAGCAACCTCGAACTTACGTCGCAGCAGATGGCGCTTTAGGTGCTTGGCATGCTGATAATTTTTCGTACAGTATGGGCAAGGGAACTTCCCTTCTGCATCTTTCGGAGGGTTGGTCGCAGGCTTCGGGCCTGTGAGTGTTCCATTTCCAATGGCTGGTGGGCGTCCCACAGCACTTGGGAGTACGCCCCTTCGACCTTGTGAGCCAACTACATGAGTGGGCTGAGGCTCACGGTTGCTTTGTAGAGGGATCGAGCTCGATATAGACATTCCTTTCGGGTAGGAAGATAGTTGAGGTTGTTCATGTAGGCCACCAGCGGGCATTGGCCTCAACTCTGGGCGCCGCGTCGGAAGAGGAATGGAAGGATTATATGTCTGGTACGCTTGCGTAGGTGAGGGCTGAGAAGAATATGTCTGTGAAGACTGGAAAGACCGCGTAGGCTGGGCGTAGGGATTCTGTTGGCCGGTGTAGGAAGGCATAACTGTTGGTGCGTATACCGGAAACGTTGCAGCATGGCTGACAGTGGGAGCGTTCGCAGGTGCGAAGGACGGCTGGGGTGCTTGTGTTCTCTGCCCGAAAGGATCATTGCCAAAGCCATGGGTGCAGCTCTGGGACTGTAGTGAAGGTAAAGTTTGGGAGCTCGATAACGATGGCTGGGGAAGTTGATATGATGGTGGATTGGATGATGAAGGCGTCGACAATTGTCGATTTGGCGGAAGGCTTGGTGCATATACTACACCAGAAGGAAATTGAGGTTCCATAACGGAAGCGAGCGGATGAAGAAGAAAAATCTATAAGAGTATTTATGTCTTCATTAAAAATTGGAAGATGGCCGTGGTCATAGGGCAATCGAACAACCCTCTCGAACTCTTGAAATGCTACGCTAATCGATAGACATAGCACAGACGAATGTGACGGTCGATACGATTACGGACTAACCTGGTCCGAAAGGATAGAAAGAACACAGAGCTCAAGAAGCATACGGTGGATGGTAGGCCAGAGGGAGGCCCCCAATGTATATCGACGACGACGACCTCTGTAAACAGCAGCGCCGGTTGAAGGAAATGCCCAGGCACCACCTCGAAGCCGTCGGTCGAGTCTGTCGATGGGAGTGTGGACTGCAGTGGGCCGATGATGCGGCTCTGTTGAAGATCTAATCGACGAGTCCCACTAAATAACCGCTGGTGGAATCGGGATCTGGTGGATCACACGGCCTGACGAGTAATTTGGCTGAAACAGATAGCCAGAGTTGGCTTGGTGGGTGCCCGGTAGGGTCTAGCAAATGTTGCACGCGGATCCAGACAGATAGATACCTTAACAATCCAATACCACACACGCGCCGAAGGAGAACCGTTAGATGTCCAATTAGGGATAGAGTGGGGGAGGGGGGGGGGGGTTTGGGGGGGATGTTTGGGTATGGGAATTAAAGACTTTGGATGTTTGTAGAGGGACGAAGAGCGAGAGAGATTGATCGGTAAGGTGAGGTTATGAGGTACCTAAGGTAGGTCGCCCTAGGCATTTCTGGTCTCAGGCTTACATGATAGGTGGTGATGGTCCAATAGCAAGAGAGGGGCAATTGCTCCAGTGATGAAAACTACGCAGAGCGTAAATCGCATGTACCGAGCAATCGTAATCGTCAGAAATGCCGAATAGCGAGAAGGGGGTGACGACGAGGCTTGGCCCAATAATCGATAATTAGGTATTGAATGAAGTCTTTGCCGCAACGCGTGTACATACCTGGGATCTGGATCTTCCCTCCGCCCCGAATGCCCTTCTGGAATTAGGCTAGAAAGCGTTGCCGGTGGCGATCCTCAAGTTTACCCGCCTACTATCTAATTATAAACAGCTTTCGATCGACTGCCTCTCTCATATCAACGAAGCAGGTCTGTTTCCATGGGGATTTTATGATTATGCTATTAGTTCTATATATTAACGCCTAACCACCCAGCTCCTAGGCTTCGTCCCGTCCAAAATATTTGTTAGGTCATGGCTATCCCAATCTCTTCGATCCCATGCCGAGAGGGAATATTACTCCAGCTGGCGTGAGTGAGTGTCTTCTCCTAGCAGTAGGGAACAAAAAGGCTCTCAAAGCCTTCTCTTAATGCCTGTTGAATCGACCGTTTGCATATCGCCTAAATTCACATTCTTCTTGCGCTCGCATGCTCGATAGGTTGCCGCCGGAGATACTGGTCAACACCATTTTCTGGACTAGATATAATCTTGCTTTTCACTATAGCAGCCTGAAGTAACAAATAGGTAGTGACTTAAAAGCGATCTAAAGCGGCTAATGCAAATAAGTTGACATGAGCTGTTATTCCAGATTTCATTGATGAAGCTGTTTTGATGAGCGCGGACAAGAGAGAGCATAGAAGGCGAAAGAGATATGTACAAACCCACCCCATACAATTTTATGAAGAAAAGCACAACCTCGTTAGATCAACCAAGCGCGATTTCGTACACAATTTGTATGTCGCTTAGACGAGCTTTAAGTTCTTAAAATAAGCAGAAATCGATCTATTCACACAAAGCACTCGTTCGACACATACACTTATTGTGGCAGACGGACGCTGTTGGATTTGAGGCGTGTAAGATAGCAATAATCGACCATCTTTGTTGGACTTACTGCCACTGCTAGCTGAAGTGGAACAGCAGTTTTTGGCAGAGAATTCGGCGAGAACATCAATCCCTGCAGGGGTGAGAGCGAGCGGTATAGTGGACTGTTGTACCGGAGTAACGTGTTTATTTATACAAAGCGGTTGTTCATTTGTTCGGAGGTTCCTGAGTCCCAGGGGTATGCTGGTCCCTTCCAAAATACTCCCATTGGCCTTGCGGTGGCTTCTCTTCCAGCTCTTCCCATCTATATCGAGCGTCAAAGGTAATGTCAAGCAAAGGGCTCGAAAGCGGTGACTCTGGCAGTCGATGGGGTAGTACGTACACTTTTGACTCCAGCATCGTATCAACTAGCTTCAGCTCACCCTCCGCAACCTGTATCACCTCTTCAATCAAACCTGCTGCGATCTGATTCTCCATTTCACTGATTCTGCGGGAAAGTACATTAGCTTATGATAGCAACCTAAGTCGTGGAGACTGGCGGGAAGCAAAACGTACTGTGAAGCTTCCAACGGCGGCTCTGGCTCCCAAGTGACTGTAGTTGCATCATCTGCTGGGTCATCCTGTGCGACGAGTCGCTGGTGCGACCTCTCAGAGCGACTTCTCGATCCTTCCAACGTTGGCGTTGCCACTTTTTCTCCGTCCCACTCCTCTTCTCGCTCATCTTCTTCCTGCTGCACCGCAGTCGTGACAAAAGCCCCCCCGTTATGCTCGGCAACACTCTGTGGGCTTCCTTCGGGCATATCAAAGACCCGGGGGTTCTTCTCAACTAGTTCCGCTGCCCTCTGGGCCCATGCTTCGTATCCTTCAGGCTTGATCGATTCGACAACCTTTAATCGGTGATTCGTAAGTGCTTCTGCAGATTGGCGGTAGGCCGAGTGTTCGGGGAAGGCCTTGAGTTTGTCGAGGGTCGAGCTGTAGATGTACAGTAATGTAGACCTTGGAGCGGGATGTGTGAAGAGTCCAGTAAGACCTGTTGGGTTACCAGCTTCTAGATAGCGGCCATGCTTGACTGCCGCAAGCAATCTGAATGCTGGCCTCATTGTTGCGACTCTCAAGCGAGCTACAATGGCAGTCTTTTACCAACACGGCATTGACTGTGACGTTGAGGACTACAGCTATTCTGTTATGCGCATATTGTGGCCTGACAGCTTCAAAACAGCGAGAATGGGGCACCGTAGCCGAGGGCCAGGGGGCAACCTCCATCCTTCTGAGTAGCGTCAATCATGCGGGATACCGCGCCGCATCTATCAACTTTCCTCCTCTTAGGTAGCCGTACCTGATCGCGTAAAGCCCACTCATCAAGTTTCGCAGCTTGTTGAATTATCTTAAGCAGGACGTTTACATTCAATCAGTTGGCTGGTACAACATCCCAGTTCGCCACACTTGATCCACATCGATATCCGACAGCGGCAATTCAGAAGAGGGACATAACCTCTGGACCCCCCTAGACTTCCATCTGCTGTATCATTGAGCGGCGACATTCAAAGTTACTGCGCATCGTGCCCACTGTAAAACCTTTATTCTACTTGGTTGCCACAATCTGACTTGGGCTGCCGGAGCCCCCGTATTCGTTGCTCACAATGCGTTCATTCGTTCCTCGAGCGTTCCTTTCCCTCCTTCTCTTATCACCATGCCTCGCAACACCAGCTGGGGATACGCAACACAAACTTAATACCGTCGAGGATGTCTTGTCAGAAACGAAGGCCGCAGCACTTGATGCAGGAGCGGCAGCTGGAGCTACAAACAGTGAAGCCCTTTCCGGTGATTCCACGCTTTTCAATGGCTTAGAAGTGCCGCCAATGAAGGAGATAAATGGCGAGAAATTCGACGAGGAGACGAAGAATGGCTACTGGTACGCCCACATGTGGCATATATGTGGCCTTGGTCTGCACTACTAGAGGTTAAGTGGCGGTGCTGATGTGGTACTATGCAGGTTTGTAAAGCACTACTCGCCGTATTGTGCTCATTGCCATGCAATAGCCCCAACTTGGCAAACCCTATACGAATTCTACTATGTAAGTGATTCCAAGAATAGTTTGTGGAGAAACTACAAGCCTGACTTGATGATAGACTTCAAAGCCTTTAGCATCCGGAAAACCATCTACCGCTCAATCCCAAGCGAACACATTCCACAGGTACTACGACTTCAATTTCGCCTCTGTGGACTGTATTCGGTATGGCGACGCATGCAGTGATCGAAAGGTCACGGCCTTCCCAACATTTTTACTCTACAAAAATTCGAAATTTGTAAAGAAGTTTGAAGGAAAACGAGATATGACGGGCTTGAGCGCATTTGTTGAAGAGATTCTAGAATCAATTCGTCCTGGATCGAGATCAAAAGATGGTTTGACCCTACCGGAGCCAGGGGAGAACTCCACCGAATCAGAGACTCATCCTGAGGTAGTTGGAGATAAATCTGTGGACACTAAGGATGGGAAAGCTGCACTAAAGGGTACCGGAACAGCATCCGCGGTTGAAGAGACTCCAACTGGAAAATCTAAGTTGAAGGCTACAAAGGCCTCAAAGCCGGCCAAGCCAACTGCAATACCAAACCCCTTGGGAACTTCTCTCGCTCTTTCACAAGAAAGCTTTCAAAAGCTCGTTACCAACACGCAAGATCCATGGTTCGTAAAGTTCTACGCACCATGGTGTCATCATTGTCAAGCCCTGGCACCAAATTGGCTCCAAATGTCGAAAGAACTGCAAGGCAAACTTAACGTCGGCGAGGTGAACTGCGATGTGGAAGTGCGACTCTGCAAAGATGTCCGTGTGAAAGGCTACCCGACGATACATTTCTTCCGGGGTGGCGAGCGTGTCGAATACGATGGCTTGCGAGGACTCGGTGATCTTGTCAGCTACGCAAAGAAGGCCTTGGATATTGGCGGCGGAGTGACGTATGTGGATGCAGCAGCTTTCAAAGCAATGGAAGAGACTGAAGAAGTCATTTTTCTCTATTTCTATGACCATGCTACCACCACCGAAGACTTCGAGGCTTTAGAGCGATTGACTCTAAGCTTAATTGGCCATGCGAAGCTTGTCAAAACGGATAGTCCTGTGCTAGCCGACAGATTCAAGATCTCGACGTGGCCAAGACTGCTAGTTTCGAGAGATGGCAGACCTGGCTATTACAACGCTCTTGCACCAAAGGACATGCGTGATTTCAGACAGGTGTTAAATTGGATGAAGTCCGTCTGGCTACCAATAGTTCCGGAACTCACATCCTCTAATTCCCGTGAAATTATGAGTGGAAAATTTGTGGTTCTTGGCATACTTTCCCGAGAGAGAGCCGATGAGTTCGTTCTGGACAAGCGTGAGATCAAAAATGCTGCCCTGGATTGGATGGAAAAGCAGACGCAAGCATTTCGGCTAGAAAGACAAGAATTGAGAGATGCGAAGCAGTTACGCCTAGAAGAAGCAGAAGATAGAAATGATCAAAGGGCTATTCGAGCTGCCAAGAGCATAGAAATCAACATCAGCGAGGATGACAAGAAACAAGTAGGTTTCGCTTGGGTAGACGGCGTTTTCTGGGAACGCTGGATCCGGACAACCTATGGTATCAACGTTCAGAATGACGGTGAAAGAGTCATTATCAACGATGAAGATGTAAGTACATTAACCTCGATTGGTTTCCTTGAAATCACTATCTTACAGCTATAGAACCGCCGCTACTGGGACACTACCATATCTGGCGCCTTCATCGTCCCGTCCCGTACCTCTATCCTCGAGACCATCCCCAAGGTCGTCTCCAACCCCCCCAAAATCTCCCCCAAATCTAGCACCGGCGCCCTCCAGCAGGTGTTCTTCCAGGCCCGTGGTGCGTCGACTAGTCACCCATGGGTGTCTTTTGGGTTCTTGATTGGAATTGTGGTTGGTGGCGCGCTGTGGGGTAAGGGGTATATACGGAGGACGAAGGGTGGGACTGGGGGATTCTTTCAGTTGGATGGGAAGGAGGGGATGTTGAATGGTGGGGGCCCTTATGGGAAAGTGGATTAGTTATCCTGACGCAGAAGGATTGGTCTCTGAAGGGTTAAAAGGGAGCAGCGACTCTGAGCTTGGTGTTTGTTCGGCGCAAGGCGCCCTGGGAGATGTTTTCATGACGTTTGGTCGACTCTGAATGCTCTATCTATATGCCACTATAGTAACCAAAATAATCAGCCATTACGCAAAGCTTCTGGTTCCGATCATTCAATATATTTTCACATCATATGGTGTTCGTAACGTAAAACGCAGGGATTATTCTTCAAATTTCAAGACCTCCACTGCAGCGCTCAACTTACAAGATCTGCGATCTTTATAATCACAGCTGCTCAATTCCCAACCAGCGATTACATCCTTCATAATTTGCTGAATCGCAGCGCCAATATTCCCAACCTCCAAACTCCTCTACCATCCCTCGATCTCCACCCCATCCATCCCACCCCAAATGTCCGACTCCCCTCCCCAAACCCTCAACATCCCCTCTCTATTCATCTTCCTCGCCCTCACCTTCCTCGCTATCCGCTACTTCTTCTTCTCCCCCCTCTCTCCCGCCTCCTCGCGGCCTCGCGGCCGCCAAATCGATCCCGCGCAGATCGAGCAGATATCGCAGATGTTCCCGCAGGTGGGGAGGAGGGAGATTTTGTGGGATTTGCAGCGGAACGGGGGCAGTGTGCAGGCGACGACGGAGAGATTGTTAGGGGGCGGGGGGTTGGAGGTGGTGAGTTTTGGGTTTTACAATCTAGGGGAGGATGTGCGGAAGAAGGGGTGCCCCCGTTTGTGGATGAGAGTGCAAGAGGGTTCAAAAAGAGGAAAGGGAGGTTGTTTGTATGCTAACTATGGTCTCGTAGCCTCCACCGTCGTTCCAGCCAGTTCTACCGCCCTTGACGGCGTCTACGCGTTCTACGTCGCCAGAAAACAAACCGACGCACCCGGATCTGATAACGAGATACAACCTTGCGTCGAGGATAGGAGAGCCGTCGGTGGGCAGGGATGGGGAGGCAGCGACGGCGCCATTGTGGAGTAGTAATAAGAATGAGCGGCAGGCGCTTTTGCAGCGGAGGAGGGAGGAGATGGTGCTGAATGCGAGGAGGAAGATGGAGGAGAAGGAAAGGGAGAGGAGGGGTGGGTGATATGGAGGGGGCAAGGGGCGAGTGAAAGGGGCGTGTAGGGGTTTCTGTTTGGGATGGCGGGGAAGATGGTGGGAGGCGATTGTATAAAGGGTCTGGAAGAGGGGTGCCGGTTTGTTGGGGTATCAAGATCATTCTGTGTACGGGCGTTTCGAAGAGATAACCTCTCCTCGTCACCCTCACTTATATCTACACTCTTCACCCCCAATTCGACTCAATCTTCGCTTACCTGCCCGTTTCCACACAACGAACACACCCATTCCCCCAAGAACGTCGATATCCCGCCCATGCCCTCACCTACGCACATGCAGCCCCCTTCCCTGTATATACAAAACCCCTTTCCCTCACAACTTCGACCCTTCCCCCGCCCCCGTCTCCGGATTCACCTTCCCATGCTCACACGTCGCAACCACCACCCCATCGCGAACCCTCCTCATCACCCCCCTCAACTGCGCTATCCCCCACACCCCCAATTAGCCTCAGTTCTCCCCCCAAAACAAAAACAAAACCTCCCCACGCAAAAACTCACCCAACCTCCTCCCAACCCTGACTACCCCCCCCTCAACCACCACCTCCTCCCCCGCCCCCACCCTCTCCAGAAGCACCACATCCAACGTCCGACTCACCCCCGTCCACTCCCACCACCCCTTCCGCCTCACCAGCGCCAGCGCCAGCGACGTGCTGAGGTCGAGAATCGTCGCTGTGGCGCCGCCGTGGAGGTTACCTGCGCCGTTGCAGAGGGTCGGGGGAATGGTGAGCGTGAGCGTGATTGTGGGGTTGGGCGTGAGGGTGGCGGAGGTGAGGTGTAGGAGGGGGAGGATGGGGGTGTCGTAGGTGTGGGAGCAGAGGGATTGGAGCTGGGTAAGGAAAGTTTGGACGGTGGTTTTGGGGTCGGAGGGGACGGCCATCCTCGTGGGGAATGGCCTGGGGCGATGGTTGTTTTGGAGAAGAGAGGAATTTGAAGACTTGGAAGAAGGGGGTTTTGATGACTGAGGGTAAAAATAGCGCTGGAGGTCAGGAAGATAGGTAGAAAACGCTCAAAAGTATCTTTTACGGCAACAAGGAAAGCCAAACCACTATGAACAGCAGCTTTAGGGTATCAGGTAGCCCGACAGGATACAATTGCAGGTATAGCGCACAATTACCTATGCGAGAACAGAAAATTGGAAGATTTATGGAAGGTGATCTGAGCCGAGGTTGTTGCGGAGAAGCTTACGCAGCCGGTTGTTTCCCTTAAACTCCCCTACCTCATGCCAAAGCGATAAAACGTCCGTATGTCAGCAAGGAGTACATGTTACAATGGAAATACCATAACCATCCCTGAGTAAACTTCCCTGGCCAGATGAGCTCCTCGATGCTCCCACGTCCATCCTAATACCAAACGCCGCCGTCCTATCCAACAAACCAAAATGTCCTATCTGAGATCCGCCGGTGTCAAAGCCTGCACCACACTCGTGCCCTCACTAAACCTCGTCCTAAAAATCCGATTCGCGTTCTGAAACATACCATCCTTCAGACTGACAACGATAAACTGACTCCCCTTAAACCTTGTCTTTATCAAACGTCCGATATTCTGCGTATGCGATAGATCAAGCGCGGCGTCGACTTCATCCAGGATGTACATGGGAGCGGGTTTGAACTGGAGCAGGGCCATGATGAGGGAGAGGGCGATGAGCGATCTGGTTGTTTGGGGTTAGTGAAGGCTGTGAGGGAGGAAGTGGGAGTGAAATTACCGTTGACCACCAGACAGCTCGTTGAGAGACTGCTTCCAGATCTTCCCTAGGCTGACCTTGACTTCTAAGCCATCCGAGATCTGCTTGCCCTCGGGTGGGTCGAGCTTTGCAAAACTACCGGGTAGAAGCTCCGCAAATATTTGGCCAAAATCGCCGTTGACCTTTGACCAGGTCTTATGTAAAGCTTCCTTCTTGTATTCATCGAGAGTGACGATGGTCTCCTCGATTTTCCGTTTGTCTCTAATTACCGTCTTCATCATATTCTTCAGCGCCGCCTCCTTCTTCTCCACACTATCAATCATATTCATGACCTTAGGATTGATCTTCTTCTTCATGCCTTGGAAGCGCTCTGTAAGGTTTCGCAGTGACGACTTGCATTCTGCGATATTCTGGCCTTTGAAGTCGTAAGCGGTATTGGCGCGGCCGAAGCTCTCCTTTTCGTCGGCAATCCATTCGTGTTCTTTTTCCATTTGAGCCAGCATCTGTCCGGCGCCTTGTTGCTCCTTGTGAAATCTCTCAATTTGGTGAGCGAGCTTTTGCATCTCGAGGCTCTCTTCGGTAGTGCGAGATGCTTTGGATCTGGAAGCATCTTCTAATGATCGAAGCTCTTCATCGAAACCTGTAAGCTTTGCTCGCTCGTCGTCGAGACGCGCTTGGGCTATGTCGGAAGCATCCTACATCCTTGTTAGCAAGTTGTTGAAATCGGGATGTCTTCTGAAAAGACCTTGGCTTGTTTTTGCTCCTGCTGCAGAGCCTGGATTTCTGCTTCTTGCGCTTTCAACGTAGAATCAACTTCGACCAGTTGTTCTTGAGCCGCACCAATATCTGCACCCGCCTGCTCAGCCTCCAGCCTTGCACTCTGCAGCTCCTTCTGTAGATTCTTTACAGATATCGAGTTCCTCGACTGGCTCTTCTTGAGCTTTTCCACCGACGACTGGAGTTCGGCTAATTTGTCATCTTTGTTGTCACTGAAGTCACTAATATCCTTCTCGATCCTTTTGATATCTTTCGAAGCTTCGCTATGTCGTGCCTTGGCGTCTGCAATGTCATTTTTGAGTTGCTCGATATTGGCCTTCATCTCCTCCACAGCTTGTATGATCTAGCCAGATGTTAAAAACCAAAGTAAAGAGATTGGGTAAACACTAACCGATGATGATGAGTTGCCACCTATTTGCTCCTCAGTCAGCTTAATTTCATGCGACTTAAGGTCAAGCTCTTGTTTGGTCTTGCGGGCGGCGTCTAGCTTCTTCTTCTCCTTGGCCATTGAAGCCTGCAACTCGTTCAGTTCAGTTTCCCGCAGAGTCATCTCCTTCGAGATCTCATTGAGCTTCTGCAATGTTACAAGGACGCCGCTAGAATTTGGCGAGCTTCCACCAGATAATGACCCGGATGGGTCATACACATCGCCTTCGAGGGTTACACTCTTCATTCGTACCGCAGGGTCAAAGGTTACACGCTTTGCTGTCTCTGCATCTTCACAGATAAGAGTAGAGCCGAATACGTATTCCATTGCTGCAGACACCTCATCATCGTAACCAATCAAGGATAAAGCAAGGTCGACCTTTCCAGGAGCAAGCTTCTGTGCCGCGCCTATCTTCTCCGCAGAAGCTCGGAAGGCTGAAATTTTGTTTAATGGGATAATGGTTACTCTCTTCCTCAGCTTGCCGCTTTGAAGCAGTTGTGTGCCAATCTCTGCCGAGTCTACGACCACGTTATACAGCCGACCCCCTGCACAGATTTCAAGCGCCGTGCCAGCTTGACTTTTCTCTTTATCCAGGGCAAAAAGCTGTGCTACAAGGCCTTTCACCTTGGACCGATCGAAGTCTGGTGATGGATCACTGTAGCTGAAATCAATATTGGCAACTTTCCGCTTCATGGTATCAGCTTTCTCTCGAAGATTCCTTATTTGCTTCTGGATCGATGACTCTTGCTGGTACATTGAGTCTTCCTTCCCCGGGTCGAAGCCAAGCTTGCCCAACTCCGATTCCAGTTTCTTGGCCTGAGCTCGGAGACCTTCCAGATCCTTAAGCAGACTGGAGTTCTGCTCTTTCGCTTTCTTCGCTCGAGGCTCGTCCTCCTTAATTCTCTTCTCCATGTGGGAAATCTTGAGCTTGGCCTGTTCTTGTTCGGTAGCTGCGGCGCTGGCTCGGTTGCGCGCGTCTTGCAGTTGCCCTTGATACCCATTCTCCTGGCCTTCTCTTGACGCAACTCCTGTCTGTAATGTCTGCAACAACTCCTCCTTCTGTTCAACCTCGGCCGTCTGCTTATCCATGTCAGCCTTGGCCGTGTCATACTGCGCCTGTAGCTTCTCGTAGATCTTGCTCTTTTGTTGGACCTGAGCTTCGAGCTCGTTCACAGACTTCTGGACACCCTTTCTCCGTTCTACCTCCCCCGTCATGCTGGCGTTCTTGAGGTCAAGAACTGTTTCGAGGCGGACAAGCTCCTCCGAATGAGCTTTAACCTCTTCTTCCAAGGCTTGGAATTTCCCTCCCTTCCGTAACTCCTTTTCCCTCGCAGCCTTTACCTTCTTCACATCGTCCTCCAAATGCGCAATTTCACTCTTCAGTCTTTTCGCCGAATCTTCCAAGTCCACCGCTTTCCTCTTCTTCGAATCCAAATCGCTAGCTGATTGCTTGAGTTTCTCCTTATTCTTCAAATAGTCATGCGCAACCACCAGCCTCGTTAGCCTCTCCAAATCACTCTGCGTCTGCTGGAAATCTAAAAACGCCCTCTTCTCCGTTCTCAGTTTTTCCAGCTTCGGTTCAATTTCATCTTTCAGCAATTCGGTTATCTCCTGCACCTTCATCTCTTTCTTTGCCATTGTCTTAAACGCTCTATCCCTCCTATCCTCAAACATACGCGTTCCAGCCGCTTCTTCAATCATAGCTAGTATTTCCACTGGTTTCATGTTCAACACCTTCGTGATGCGGCCTTGCATAATGAGAAAGTTCGGGTTGTTGATATTCAGCTGTACTGACTGAAAGAGGTTCTGCACCGTTTGCTGTTGCGCACGGTGGCCATTGATGAGGTATTTGCTCGTACCGCCTAGCACGATCTGTCTTGTAACGGAGATCTGACCGTATTCCTCGAACCCAATGGGCGACTTCTTCTTGTCGCGGTTGTCAAACACAATGGTTACACTGGCTTTGGTCACGCCGGCTTGACCACGCTTGTAAATCAAATCCTACAGAGCAAGATACACTTAGCATACTGTCAGACTACAGCTTGATGATCGGACTCGCATACCTGTATATTCTGCGCCCGCACAGTACTCATACTCGTAATACCCAAACAGAAACATATCGCATCGAGGATGTTCGACTTTCCACTCCCGTTAAGGCCTGTAATCGAATTGAAGCTCTCATCCCAGCCGCTGATAACGGTACGGACAGCATAGGACTTGAAGCCGTCGATTACGATCTCTACGACCCTCATGTTGGCGGCGGTTGTCGAGATTCAGGTGTACAAATGACGCGCTCTGTTTGTTGACACCTGAATGCTGAACGGAAGTATTCCGCGGGTGTTAAGGCGCTACCGCTCAGCCCTATTACTACGGCGGTATCTCCGCCTAGCAAGGTTTGCTCTTCTCAACCAAATCTTTTGATAGGAAAATGCAAGTATCCTATCAAATTTGTGCCATGAAGGCTGCACGCATGATTGCGTGTATCCCCCAAACGGAAACATGTAATTCATAGACTCATGAACGAAACGCCCTTTACTCCTCACCAACCAAATTAGTACCTTCCCGCAGCCCCTCTACAACGAGCTCTTCGCCCTTTGCGCGCCGGTAAATATCTCTCACATCGTCTGCAAGATACATTAGTTAAAAAGCCAAGCGCTTCACGAGGAAGAAATGTACCTGTGGTTGTCTCAAAGTGGCTCGTTGCGTCGTAACTCTTCGAGATGAAGATGTTGTCATTCATACCACTCTCCAGTGGTTCATAGAGTGGTATTGGAGCGCCCATGAATTTCTCCTCAATCTTGCCGAGCCTTTCGAAGCCGGGCTGGAGTTCGAGATGGTGGTTACTCGAGTTTTCGGCTATTGTGGAAACGATAGCGATGTAGTACCCTTTCGGACAGACGTTGTGCGCGGAAGATACGATTGCGATATAGATGTCTATGATAATCAGCTAGAGAAGGAGCGCCAAAAAAATGAAGACATACCGTTCTTTCGACCGACTTGCGATTGAGGGATGATCAGTTGAGCAGAGTCACTGTTATCGGTATTTGCAACCGGATGTGTCAAGATACAGATAGCCTTCAACAAGTGGGCAACGACCTGGACTTTCCCAGGGAAGTATGAAGGATCCGCAAGTATCTTTTTGGTTTTCGTCGTGAACTTCATGCCCTCGCTCTCATCCCCTCTTTCCCGCATCGTCGCTCTAATACCCGACACTTTGTTTCCATCATAGAGGATCTCATCAATGTTGGTATTGAGCATGTAAGTACCACCATAGATCGCCGATAGACGGGCAAAGCCTTGTGGCAGCTCACCAAGACCATACAGCGGGTAGATGTAGGGGGATTTTCCATACCGTGCCATTGAGTTGACGTACAGCCTTATTCTTATGACAGTCTCTTTTGCGGCTCCTTTTTGATTCATGTACTCGTCCGTTTGGTATAAGGCCATTGAGTGACCGATAAAATCGCGGGTAGAAGGTTCAAGCCCATACTTATCATATACCTCTTTCATTGTGCATTGGTTGAGATTAAGTCCTTACCTAAGAGTCAGCCAGGAGTGATATTTCAGCACAACACCCACAACATACCTCCGTAACTTGCAGGGTCGTCCTCTTTGAATGCTCCGACCCACTCCAAGAACCTCTTCGCCCTCCTCTTTTCAAATAGACCCATCAAGGGAGACCGCAATGCCTCGCCCGCATCTGACGGGACCTTCGCAACCGTAGCCTTGACGCCACTTCCTTGCTGTACGTAGCTACCCGCTATTTGTTTGAACTCCAGGTACCTTGTAACATCCGTCGAGACCAGAATGTTCGTCAACTCGCCATTGGACATCAACAGCTTAGGTACAAGGTCAATATTCCAGTCGTTGGCTCGCCCGTACTTCTTCCATGGCTCTTCCCCTTTTGTGTAGTTGCCATATTTCTTGAAGAGCTACTGCTTGTCAGTGGGCTCGTCTTCTTATTCTTTGATGATGCGTACAGATTCAATATTAACCGACGCAGCTTCACTAGAAACCGTTAGCCATGGGTGTCTAAAAACACGCTGACTGAAATACAAACCCTCCGTAGTGGTCGTTACGGTCGATGTGGAGTACCTTCTTGCCCTTGACGCTCATGACACTGACCACATATACATCAGTGCCAGCTCAGAGGGCTCTTGATTGTACAGATGCCTTACCCGGACAAGACGCATTCTGTCAAGCCTACACAGCTGTCAGCTGAAGTCGTACGGTAGTGGGGGCAATGTCTACCAGTTCCCAGAACCACAACGTCATATTCAGGCGCGATCTCATCCATGGTGATAAAAAAGATCACTAGGCCACGAGACGATTAGGACGCGCTCGGGACAAACGCAAAAGTTTGCAGGAGATTTGGGGTTCTATAGTAGTGGATTGAAATGTCGAGAGCGTACATCGATACCGGTATGACGATTATTTGGGCGATCCCGTCTCTCGGATTCTAGTCAAGGCTCGCGTAAGGCTCGCGTAAGATTTTGGATGTTAGTGTTCGCGTACAATGCTACGACGATCTGACTACGTCCTTCTATAGTTCAGAATTGAAAAGACGGCTTCGGCGTCGTCGTTCCTTGACTGGACTTCACATACGCCAACCTTCAACTCTATGGCCTACTATTGTGAAAAGGTAGTAGAATTCCATATTTGTGAAGTGCAACCATAATATTCTACATGGTCTAGTGTAGTTATATACAAGAATCTCATATTCGCAGACTCCGGAATAGCAAATCTGTAAAAGCTATTCCAAAGAATTAGCAGCGCAGAGCCGCGAATGCTGGTGAGGCTGGAACTGCCGTGCAATCTGTTTCTTCGGACTGTTTTGAGCAGCACTATGAAAGTTTTGTTGTTGAAACAGGAAGCAACCGGTTTCGTTGGAAGAATGGATCATCAAGCTGCAGCTGTCACTAACTTGGGCTGCGGTTCTCGTGCCTCTGCTTCGCTTTCCGTCAATTCTTCCTACATATCATTAGCATTTACCATCCACAGAGATTTCGGCACCATCATACTTCTAGGACCTGGGGCAAATATGCTGGAACATCCCTTTCCGCTGCATCCAGGTTTACTTCCGGGTCGTTTCTGGCCACCTTGCGAGCCTCTTCCCATGCGTACCATCTCTCCGTAAGGGTATGCTTAATTGACCGCATCGTCCGTCGAATCTGGGATAAGTAGATTAGGGATCATTTCATACACGATTCGATAGCCGGAAAAGCGGCCTAGAAGTGGATGACGAAGAGAATACTGACTGTCTTATCTCTGGATTTGATCTCTGAGTCGCTGCCTGCTTCTACCCTATTCAACTCGTGTTTTTCTGTTGCCAGCCGATTGCGTTCTTTACAGCAGACCCACCACAAGGAATGTAGATCTTCCCATGATTTGTTCCTTAGCTCCTCAACAGACCATTGCCGCCCTTGGCAACAACACCGTCAGCTGTGCGCATACAACTTTTGGATTGGTGCTTCCGTACCATATTTGCTATACTCTCTCGAAGTACCATAAGGCTTCCTGTCTTTATTAAAGAAATCCCAGAGCCCATGGTTTTCATCAACAGCAATCTTTGACCGCTTCTTCGGATCCAGTACTGGCTCCGGCAATGGCTCCTTTGACATACTAACAGGATATCTGAGACCAGTTCTGCGTAGCGCTGATACACCTCGATTGGGATTTCCATCTCGTCTCCGCCGTTGCCATACCGGGGGGGACGAGGAAAAGTGTGACCTTTGCTTAGGACTAGCTTCTAGTAGTGGAGCAAGGAATATCGGAGGCAAACAAGTCCCTCTACTAGCTGTTGAGAGTAAAGCCCGGTTTGAGCCTATCTTCAAGCATTGCGACATGTTGCCAACAACGCGGGTTTATGACAATAGAGGCAAGAAATTACCTAGGGGAACGTCGAAGATGCAGAGGGCTCAATGCACGGACCACCATCCTTAGCCGCTCCCGTTCTTAGTCGCTAACCTCACATGCATCCAACAACTCGAGCAAGCGTGACTTGGTACGTATTTGTTTCCAGCTCACCTTCTCATTACACGGAAAGAACGATCCAATAAACGTTAGAAATTGAAAGGCGACCATGAATCGCACAGGTAAGTCTAAATTCCCTCGAAGGCCATCCTTCAGTGTCCCGGAATCCGCAACTTGGCCATTCAGCGCTCCACATGGGCTCTGCACGAGAGTTGCTACAGAACTCTGTGGATAGCTTGAAAAAACAATCAGCCCATAGGACACAGATCTCCAGAATAGCCCAGCCCTTCGTCTCCGTTTTTGGTGGCCCTATAAGACTCTCGACTTCGCCCGAGGAGCTCAGACCAGAGGAATCCCTTGTGACCGTAGCGCCTCTTTTGAAGCAGGTGGCAGGGAAATTTACCAGACCACTAGCACGTCCTGATGTCTCAATTAATCAAGGGGCTTCAACACTCAGGCTCATACCTATAGGGCCTTCTTCTACCTATGCTGGAGTGGTTGCGGGACCAAGAACCGGTACAGAGGCTGATCCGTCATTACGTCAATTAGGCCCTGCTCCGCAGCCACTACGGGCTTTTCCTGGCTTCCCAGGTCAGCGAGCGCCTCAAAACCAGAATGCACCGCTGGGTACAGGAAGACTACAAACTACCAAACTTGGTGCGAGTTTCGCAATGCTTGCTAGAGTGAGGCTGTATGAGACTGACAGGAAATCAAGGCAACGGAACGAGTTGGGGTTTTGGCCTAACAACGAACGGTGCGCCAGGGCTTCCGAATGCTCAGTCAAGACAAAGTGGTGCGCCCACTAGCAGTTTTGCGCAAAGTATTGGTGGTTCTCAACCTTCTACACCTCTTGACCTATCGTAAGTCTATGCTAGGAATTTTCGGGAAGATTCATATAGCAGATCACAGAACGATATGCTAAATCCGAAGTTGCTAATCAATCACGTAGTGAGTTCCCTTCTTTGTCTGGTGCATCTCAACCGCAGTATCAAAATCCTGGGCAAGCCGTCTGGGCAAACGCAAACCAACGCGCCGTACAGCATACACCTGTACAGAGGCCTCAGCAACAGCATAATGTTAACCAGCCAGCCTCTGCTCAAATACAACAGCAAAGTCAGCCGACGCAAGACTCCTTGCAGCAGAATTCCGATGATCTGTTCTCAAACGCCTCTCATTTTCCTAGCAGTATAGACGATTATCGCCACGGCGGACAAGGTGGAGTGGGTCAACTTTCTGGTTCCAGCCAGCCTCAGACAGGCAACATTGAAGAATTCCCACCGCTTGGAAGAAATGGTAACGAGGAGAGTGAGCAAGATCGACGAGGTAGTCTGATGCAAAATGCCGCTTTTGGAGGATTTTCGAATGCAGACGCTTTCACACTGCCACAAACATCTGCGCAGACACGTCAGGGACTGCCGAACGCCCCAAATAACCAAGGGGACAACAATCGACCGTCTGTCTTAGTTGACAGAATTCTCTCCCCTAGTACTTTGGGTTTCGGAGGCAAGTCCTGCAACATTCGCTCAATAACCTAAACAAGCTAACAAGCTTCTTTCAGCTGCGTCGTCTACTCGGTCACCAGCTGATTCTGCCCGGCAGGGCCCGACAGCGAATTTAGAGTTCGATAAAGCGGTAAATGCGTTTGCCAGCAGCTGTTCTGGATGATGTACTGAAATTCATGCCAGACTCAACCTGCAAGCAGACTAAACCAAAATTCTAACAATAACATCGGATCCTTGCTCGCTAATTTCCACGAAACACAGCCCACACCCCAACAGCTGATCTCTCAGCCCCAACAACAACCTATGCGCTTACAACAGGATTACAATGCCAGACTTGCGGACTCGCCTGGCGCGACACACGCAGCAGAACAAACACCTTTAAATCAAATGAGCGCACTTGAACGATTTGGTCTTCCCGGTCTACTCGCAACAGTCAGGAGTGAGAACCCAGATGTTGCAAGTCTTGCTATTGGCCAAGATCTAACTCAACTGGGACTAAACCTCAATTCACCCGAGTGAGTGAGACTGCTTTCAAGTGTATCATCACTGACAATTCAGAAAAGACCTATATGGCCTACTTTTTCCGGGCCCTTCGCAGAATCGGGTTCGAGACCGATGCAGCCCGATTTTCATCTTCCTGATTGCTACACCGTAGATAACGTCCACAGAGTGAGGGAAAAGATCCCCGGTTTCTCTGATGAGACACTGTTTTGGATATTCTACACCCAACCAAGGGATATTATGCAAGAACTTGCTGCTACAGAGCTGTAAGTTTCTATCATGGCATCTAAGAGAACTTGTACTGACGCAAATAGAACGAATCGCAATTGGAGATACCATAAGGAACTCATGATGTGGCTGACGAAGGACAACAACTTTGCAGAACCCATACCGATAAGCCCCGAAGCAGAAAAGGGCAGCTATGTCTTCTTTAACCATCAAACGTGGCAGAGGGCAAGGGTGAGCTCGGCACTGTTAAACATTCTTCACCAGTCCTGACACCAAGAGCAGTCAGATTTTGTCTTACATTACGATAGCCTGGATAGCCATATTCCTATTGTGCGCACTAATGCGCAAGGCATGTCCTAGTGCAGGCTTGCCAGCACAATGTAAACGATGTTTCCATCTTCTCTAAAACCACAAGTGAGTCTTAGCAAGGAGCTACGGCGCTTATGGTGGAACTATGGCAAGCGTTGCTTGGCCACGCAATCTATTTTAGGTGTGTCATGCTTCAATGGTAATGCTATTGTAGCACTTGTGGATGTCTACAATTCTTTCATATGCCTTTCTCACCGAGGTGTGGCTCGCCGATCAAAACACAATACATCACAGAAATGGTGCAGGCTTGATGTACGACTGACTATTGTCCCAAACGGACTTCCTATAATACCTAAATTCAATGGATATCACGGGCTAAATCATATTCTGGCATGACTCGCGCAATGCCTGTGGCTAATACCTAATTACCGGCTTCTCCGATCCCCTTCTGGTTCGTGATCTAGTCGATTGAGCAGTCAACCAGAGCGAGAGTTTGGGGACCTGCTCCCACTGTTGCTCCTATTGCTCCTATGCTTCAGCACTTATATCATTGGTCTGAAGATGCGCAGTGTGGCTGTACTATTTTAACTTTTGGAGGCCCTTTTTGCCGGTTGGTAGCCAAAGGATTGGCGTAGGGTAATGGACTGCAATAGGTTTGTGCAGGTAGATAGCACTGCCTGTTGTGCTCCCGAAGCAGAGTCGACCTTTAAAAACACCTCGATGATTTGTGTTCTGTTTTTTCCTCTGCAATTTAGATGACTCATTTGTTTCTACTCAAAGATGTTCGCAATGCGCCGGCAGGCTTCCTCCTGCTCTTGTCTTCCTCTACAATTACTCGGCGCTCGTGTTATAGGTAACGCTAAGTTAGACTATGGCGTTGTTATAACCACTAATCCTTCTCTTGTAGGGTCCTTGTCTACTATCACTCGGAGGACATGCGGTGATTGCGAATTCAATGTCCACTCCGCTACTACAACAGTCACTACAAGCTCTGAAGTCGCTGAGCTAGTGTCGGTTCAAGTTGGAGTGGCTGCAACCGGACTGGGCCCTACTTCCTTGTTCGCACTGTACTCGGCCGTGGTCATCATTTGAATACTAATCCTACAAAGATTTTACGAAACTACGAGCTTTTTGGTCTACGATGCATATTCCATTACCTCTAACATCCTGGAAATTGGCACATGTATAATTGACGAGGGGCAGCCGGTTGCATTGCCAACTCCCTACTCGTACACCATTCCTCCCAAAAAGAACGCATCTCAGGCGGCAATCACAGGACTATCCTCCTTCGAGAATTCTCTAGGCTTTGCGGGTTGCGCTGCTGCATAGGCTCCCTTTGCAGGTACGCTTACTCCAATAAACGTTACAGATCTGCCACCCCCCTCCCTACTCTCTTCAACGTCATCGGCAAATTCGTCCTGGAGCCTGGCCTCTGGAACCACTTCCGCAACAGCCACTCCCACAATAAATATAAGGTCAACGCATTTAACGTTGGCCGCCGAGACGGCTATAGGCACTATAATTCCAGTCAGCTTTTTAGCGCTCTCGGCGTTCACACTCTATCTCTGGAGTCGGGCTCGAAAGCGCTCTGTAGTCAAAGCATCTGACCAAGACAAACAGCGAAAAGGAGAGTCGCTGCACTTTCTCCAGCCGAAACCTGAATTGCAAGGCGATGACAGCAGACATGAGATGGCGGCGGAAGAGAGGATGTATGAACTTCCTGCGGAGTGCAGGAGACATGAGCTTAATGCGAGATATAGAGTGCAGGAGCTATTTACTGGAGGTCTAACCAACAGAAAAAGGTGAAGACACATGAACAAGAGCTAAGAGGTGAAGAGGTTGCCCGGGAACTTGGAGGGCATGGATAGTAATCAGCGCCACTTGGAACAATGATGAACAAGTGTTCAACGAGTCGTGCCAGAACAAGCACAACTTCTTCATGGCATCAAAGGAAATATACGCTAATGGATGAAGTTGTCCTCGAAATGGCCGTCGTGGGTTCAAGGTACATGTTGGTTTTGGAAGATTGCGTCCGGCGTGAAAGTTTGCAAGGAGTGCTTTCAAAGAATAAAAGGCATTAGGAAGCCTCAGATTCCCTACATATTATCAGTCTCTAATCACTCGCAATCACGGCTTATTTCTACCTTTCACTCGCTAGCAGTCTTTACGTTAGAAGCTTTTACAAATTTATTAGTGACTTTGAACGTTTAAGACAGTTCTACCGTCCTTCGCTTCTTGCTATAGAACCTTTTACGTTGATGATGATAGATGCTTTAGCCATAATACATTGGCAGGTCAACCTTCTACCACGTTGGATTCTTGACAGTGATCAGAATCCACGAGATGAAGAGTGATGCAAAGAATACAGGAGATTCTAATCAAGAGAGACAGCATGAGGCTGAGAAGTGATGGATGGTACATGGGGACCAGAGAGGTCGTTGTCAAGAATGATCGACTGTTCAGATGAACGGCTTTCTAAGCAGTAGTACGCGGGTTTGCTAGAAGACTATTGCAAGCAAGAAGAAGATAGTGAGTTTCTAGATGATGAAAAGATTAATGCAAGCGAGCTGAACGAAGAGAATATACTGGGCATTCTGACAGTCAAAACATGTGGGTGAGGTGTTAGAGTGGGAAAGAGAAGGAAACCCGAAACAACAATAACAACAACAACTGTACGCAGTTGATCGACTTTAGGACCACGGCTCTGGTCAGAGGAAGTTTCTGGTGTATATGAACCACGCGCAAAAGGTGGGTTGCGTGGGAAAGCTGGGGATGTGTACCTTGAAACGGGTAGCAGCATATTGTTAGCCATGGTGAATTTCTTAGCAAATCAAATCCAGACCCAGTAATCACCATTTCTTCCGCTTCATCAAACCCACTAGACTTTAAGTAATCCGTAACGAAAAAAAAACTTCTCTACTTCCCATCCCTGACCTTGAACCGATAGGTATCCTTCCGATCCAAATAAACCACCTTGTCGCTCAACCCAGCCTCCTCAACCGCCTTTTTGAAATCCGAGAGCGGGGAGAGGAAGACGTCGTAGTCACTGCAGCAGGCCAAATCAGCATTTTTCCAACCTGCCTATCCCTCTCAAGTTTCCGTTCCCCTCCTAAGAAGAGATTGAAGTAAAAACGGGTAGGAGGCTACGTACTCATAATGCACCGGAATCACCACATCAGCGCCAATCAGCCGCACGAGCTTAACCCCTTGCTCCGCGTCCATGGTGACCATCAGTAGCGGCACACTCGGAGATGGGATCGTGGTGCCGCCGAGGTGGATGAGCATGAGGTCGATGTTTTGGCCGGCGTAGCGTTTGGGGATTTCGTTGAGTTCGGGGACCAGGAGGGTGTCGCCGGAGATGTAGATGCTGGTGGTGGGGGGTGGGTGGTTAGGGGGTTTTGGGTGGAGGGGAGGGGAGGAAAAGGGACTATGGAAGGGGTAGGTACCGGTAGCCAGATTCAAATTTGTCGTTGGAATCCTTATACCCCAACTCAATCGTCCACCCATTCGTCGGGGGCACCTACCACCCCCTTCAGCCCTCATAAAACCTTATCGCCCAATCTCCTAAAGAAGACCAACTCACCGCATTCACAAGATCATTCAACGAACTCAACACCCCCGGCGGCACATGCTTCCCCGGCATCCCCGTGACCTTAATCGCAGGCTTCTTCTCACCACCGCGTTTGATGTCAACCATCATATCGTCAAAGAAATCCAAATCATGCACCGCAGTGAAAGAGTCATGGTCGCCTTTGCCGGTGAGATGCTGTTTCGCGTGCGGGGTGGTGATGATGGGGATGTCGCGGCGGAGGGAGGCTTCGACGGATTGATCGAAGTGGTCGCTGTTAGAGTGGGGGGGTTAATTGTGGGTAGAGGGTTTCAGAATGAGATAGGATGGAGAGGTGAAGAGAGAGATACGCGTGGTAGTGGGAGAGACAGATTAGGTCGATGCGAGGGAGGTCGTGCAGGTCCACTGATGGGTTGGTTTGTCTGGTGCCGGTGACCTGGAAATTTGCTTATGTCAAGGAATTGACTTGGCTAAAAAGAACAAACGTGGCTTGCTATACCTACCCCAGGGCCAAGATGAACATGATCACCCGCGTGTAAAAAGTTCTATGAATATATATTAGCCCTCGAGTGTCCTATTTGTCATTGGGGCTAGACTTACCGGATCCGTCATAAGTCGGATGCCCTCCCATTCTCTATGCACGCTGTCAGAACGACTATTGTTGAAGCTGGATTAGGGCACATACAAGATGGTGGTAGCAGTGCCAACGAATAGCAGAGTAGCATTCTCTCCCCCAGCATTGCGTGGATGTACTTTGGTTTCTTTCGCGTCAGGCAGGGATGCGGCGACTTCTTTCCCAGAAGGCAAATCTCTGGTTGGTGCCTGAGGGTTGCTCGGGTCGATGGTTAGGTTCTTCATGGTAATTACTTGCTTTTGAACCAGAGACTTATCAACTCCCGATCTCAATGTACGAAGGACATTGTCTTGCGGTTTTTCTCATTATCATTTTCGGCATCATAATGACGACATGGTGGGGAATACTTTGGTGAGCCTCAAACTTCCCCATTTCAGCGCTGATATCGTTCTACTCGCCTTGGATGCTTATAATCATATCTGGATTAACTCTAATTGCCTTGAATATTACCTCAATATATGTTATACAATAAACTCGACAAAGGAGCCCGTTGCGGTGGAAAATAAAGGGAAAGAAATAAGTAATGTAGATATTGCCAATATCAAACAGGGAAATCATCGGATGCGTTCGATATGTTGGAAATATATGTCGAAAACAATACTTTGCTGATAGAATACACCTCCTTCGCCCATGAGGTAAATGCAATTCGATCGCGAGACCAGCACCCTGTTTTGTGCAAAACCGCCTTCTGATCCAAGAATCAAACGCCTAGCAACGCCTAGAGTGCAAGATTCATGTTCTCATAAGCCGTGTCTCCGTGTCTGTCGTGATCTTCAAGCCTCATCTCGTCTGCTATCCCACGAGGAGTACTGTTACCTCTATCCTCACTCTCAGGATCCATCGTTAGCGCCTCTTGCCCTCCAACGCCTACTAAATCCATATCGGCAAGCCCCGAGTCTATGTGATGAAATTCGCGCCCCGGGCCCCCTGATACTCCCCTACTACAAGTTCTCTTGAATTCTGCAAGGTCTATTGAATCCCGCTGTATCAGATACGGGTTACCGTCCATCTCGATTTCTTCCCATCTGTGCTCGCCTGTTGGCGATACAGGTACAATATTTGGCTCACCATAATCGCTATGGTCAGCCGACACGCCCCTGGATCGGTCAGAAAGAGAGAGATGAGAGGTATTCATTGCTGGTTGTCTGCCTCTTCGGCTGACAATGTAAGAGCCTGGGCCATCGAAAGGGATGTCAATTGAGCCTGGTCGACCGGAAAGTGAACGGTCTCTACTGCGATACCGAAGGTCTTGGACGCCATCTCGGTCATATTCATAATCTTCCATGTTCGGAACATGATCTCGGTTTCGTGACCGCTCCGGGAAGACGTCCGGCGCTATCGAAAGCGGCCTTAATTTCTCATGGCTATACTGAGGAAATAGAGGCAGCATGTCTTTGGCAGCTAATCTCTGCCTCGGCCTATCACTCAGGCACAATTCCACCAGGTCGCGAAAGTACTGCGGTATGTTATTCCGCGTACGTTTCAGAGACAGCGGCCGCGGCTGACGCTCCGGTTCGTCTTCTTCCTCGGCAAGGGCCCAGAGTACCATTCCCAGCTGGAAGAGATCGGACTTGACTCCAATGTACATTGAGATCCTTTGACTGCTCTCGACAAGTTTCGATATTTCCGGCGGTTCCCAACCCACTGGACAACCTCGTCGGTTGATGTCGATGATCTTGGCTTCATCATGTTCATCTATAACGATGTTCGATAGTGTAAAGTCCCCCTGGACGAAGCCGGCTTCGTGTATCTCGGAAAGACCCTGCACAATCTGCTTTGCCCATTGTTCCCTTCGCAACCATGATAATTGACCTTTGTTATCATAGAGTATATCAACAAGTGCGCCTTCTTCAGCGAAAGCGATTAGAAGCCCTTTGACCAGCTGACCATCCTCGCTAACAACGAGGCCTTGGAATTGTATGACACTCTTGGAGCCAACTAAGTCTGTCAACGCGTTAATTTCGTAGAGGAATTCGTCTACGCTATCAGGCCCCGGAATCTCTTTCTTGATCCATACATGGCCGTCGACATTGACCTTGTAGACAAATCCTGACATATGGGCGTCAAAGGTCAATTCGCTTTCTTTGTAATGCCTACAATCAAGGTGTCTGACGGCACTGGTAGAGGGGTATGGTATAATTTCGTTAGTGTCCTCTGTGACATGGACGTGCAATCTGTCATCTCTGGTCTCGAGCTTTAGATTAGTGACTGTATCATAGAATTGGATATCTTGCAACGACATGCGGATGGCCTCATAGATTCGAGCACTCTTATCTCGCTGGAACTGTAAGCTTTGTAGATCGCGTTCGAGCGACTCTGGCGGAGCGTCTCGATAGTCGCAAGATATTGTGACTCGCCGCCATCGATGAGGTGTTTCTGCGTAGGTGAGGAAGAATTTTTCACGTGGACTGTGATCTCGAAAGTGCATGCTCAGATTAAGGATCCACTTCTTCTCCAACTCTTCCTTGATCTCCTCATCCATCTCGTTGTCCTCAAGTGATGCTTCTGATGGCGTGGGCTCATCTGTAGAAATTTGAGGGTTTGGAGGCGGTGGAGGCGGTGGTAGTGGCGGGTCCGTATGTGATTGCTCCTCTGTAATGGGCAGTGAAGCATTAGGGCACGGGTCACGTCTTTCGATTGAAGAGTGTCCAATTCCATGTTCCAGTAGCTCTGGAGCTGAAAGCTTAGGTATAGCTATAGGTGGTGGTGATGCGGGTCGAGCACTCAGAGCCCTCTTCCGATCAACTGATACTGCTCTGCGTTCGCCAGCCGAGGGTTGCACAGGCGATAGTTTCTCCCGACGCTCGGAATTTTGTCTTCTAAACGTAGCTGGACGGGGCAAGCCAGGCACGACCTTTCTTGACAATCGTCGCCCGAATCCAGGCGCACTAGGTGCGCAAGGTGATGTTGGGTCAGACTTTTGGTCTGGACATGGTGATTGCTCATCACGTCCTATCCATCTGCTGATGCTGAATCTATGCCACATCCTAGGCTTTTGCTGACTCTTTTCTGGTTCGACAGGTAGCGGTTGCGAAGGGACGGTAGCCATTGGTACCGCCGGTGAAGTAAAGGGTTAATGGGAGAGGTTACCAGCCAGTAGCTAGTCATCGGTGGGCGTGGCAAACGTCGGATCGTCATGCAGGTATCCAGAGAATGCTGTGTCAACTTCGGAAGGGTTATTGAGATATGTAGTTGAGAGCAGATATATTGTGGTGAGGCATGAGGGCTGAACGAAGGGGTTTGACTCAATTGAGGTGAGGCCCATTTGATGCCTTATTGTAAAGTGTCGCAATGATGCAGGGAGGAATAGCCAGTGTCCTACAAGAACATGAAGGGGTCTGGGAGAAAATCCAGAGACGAGGGACAGTAAGGTAGAGCTTGGAGGATTGCGGTATGCACGGCTACCCGAGCAAGGCGCTCCAGTGAGCAATCACAGTCCACAGCTACAGCCTACAGGAAGGCCTTGTAGCTACTGTACCAAAACAAGGCGACCAGATTAACGAGACTCATTTCGATTCCAGCTTTGTCACCGACTGAATAAGACCTAGATATCTACTTTCACCAATCTCATGCGGGAAGTCACATCACCAGTTACAGCTCGTGTAATTCCTTCCACTTATTCTACTCCTTCCCCAGGCAGGACAATAATCACGAAGGTATTAGAGACTGTCAATGATCTCATAAAGCTTCCACGAACGTCTGCCTGCATTTCATTGCATTGCTCCCGCATCAATCTCTTCATTGGGAAACTGTTCTACCAGAGGTTTGGGCATTTGCGAGGCTTTCCCACGTCAGTGTTTCCGCAGCCTGCATGCATTAGTTGGTCTTGTTTACTTTTCTACCGTTCCGACCATTTACGTGGCACCGTTGGACCCGATAACTATATACTAGACGCTTCGTCTCATTCGCTCCGCAGTCTGTTGTTCTCCGGTACTTGTCCCTGTTTGGATCTTGGACTTCTCGTTGTTGACGGCTCATGTCGACAGCAGTCAACCTTGCTCCCCCATCATCCATGTGCTTCCTGACTGGCGGCCCGCCCGGTTAGTGTGCATGATTTTCTCTCAGATTCTTGGGATCTTTTAAGTGTTTCCGCCTTAGGTACTGAATACATATCGCACTGGGCACGAATGTTCGAATTACGTCTGGGAAGGGTCAAAGTGCCAGTCCGAGTTGTGGTTGGAGGCACGACATATAGCGAGATCTATAGTGATGATGCGAACTCGGGGTCGAAGTTATATACCTATGGTGTGGTACAATGTCGGGTGTTTGCATTGTCGAAGAACACAATGACTGGAGACGATGGAGATGCTGTCACCGGTGAATTCCCTCTGCTACTGTGGAGATGCTTTCTTTCTTTCTTCTATCGGCGTTCTAAGGATGGCTGACAATGCCCCAACGGTAAGCGCGGTTCTGTTGTACCTGCCAAAACAAACACGTACTCATCCTCCGCCAGCTCCCGGTAAGGCAGGGCGGTCACGGCATGGTAGCAAAGAACTGAACCATAGCATCTCTTATGCGCTATTCTATACGGATGTACAAAATGGTCATCGTACAAAGTGTCTCTATTCTCAATGCCAGCATTCCTGTACATATGGCTGGAGTGGAATTAGCTCGTATGTAACCCAACCCTAGGGCCCTGGACTCTTTCCACCGGTCCGTGCCCAATGCAAATGACCATCTATGCACCCAACGCCATGCAATGCTGAACGAACCTATCCGTTTAAAAAAAAGCAAGATCCTCCCAATGAAAACGCTGGCTGCCTTTTGGCTGATGGATCTCGTTGATCAATCATCGCTCTTGCTCTCTCCTTTCGCGATTTCCTTATCAGGCTTCGCTAATTGGGCTTTCCATATGTTGTTTGCTTGTTCGGCATCGACGTTTGGGAACACCAAATCAAAGACATCAGCGTACCAGCTTGCAGCATGACCTTCGATGCCTTCCTTGATATTCTGGAAGAACAGAATCAGCATCTAGAAGCCGTACTGGTGTGTAGAGAGGGTCTTACCTCAGGCAACTCCAACCAGTCCGACATGTTGTCCACCGGAAAGATGATGGTTTTTGCGCCCGCCCTCCGGGCGGCCACGGTCTTCTCCCGTAACCCTCCAATGCGAAGAACCTTGCCAGTAACTGTCAATTCTCCAGTCATGGCGATTGTGGGGTCCAACGGTCTATCCAAAGCTAGTGATAACAGAGCGCTAGCCATGGTGATACCAGCAGATGGACCTATAAATCTTCAGACACAGTGCCACAAGTATATAGACTTAGCGAGTCACTTACCATCCTTCTGAACAGCTCCCTCTGGGCAGTGAAGATGCACCTTGGCTTTTTCGAAGAACTTGTTTCCAGGGAACATTCTCGCCATCACGGATTTGGCGAATGAATACGCAATGACGGTGGACTCCTTCATCACGTTCTTCAGATTCCCTGTCCGCTCCAAACCTGGTTGTGATGAAGCATTGAGGGCGTTTTCTAATATTGACTCGACGTAGAGCGCTGCGCCTCCCATGCTAGTCCACGCAAGACCCATCGCCACACCTGGTGGCGTCGTTTCGTAGAGTCTATCCGAAGTGAACACAGGAGGGCCAACGTAGTCTTTGAGATTGCTGCGGTCAATGCTCACATGAACACCATCTGGAACTTTTAAGCTCTTTCTTGGCGTCTCAGTCGTCTCCTTCTCTATTGATCCTGGAGTCTCTTTGACATCGGTCTCATCCTTTTTGGATTCTTCTTGAGCTGCTTTACCCTCTTCGGTCAAGGCCTCATCTTCCGCAAAAACCTCTTCACCAAGATCTTGAATTATGTTCAAGGCTGACTTGCGGTAGACCTTTTCAATTTGCTTCTTCAAGTTCCGCACACCGCTTTCACGGCAATAAGATTTGATGAGCTCCTCAATTGCCTCCTTCTTGAGCGTAACATCCACGTCCTTTAAACCGCTTAACTCCTTCGCGGTCGGAGCTAGGAACTTTTCTGCAATCGCCATCTTCTCGTCTGCAACATAACCTGAAAGCTCTATCAACTCCATCCTGTCTAATAGCGGCCTTGGGATGGTGTCGGTCATATTGGCGGTGCAGACAAAGAGTACTCTGGAGAGATCCACAGGGACGTCCATATAATGATCGAGGAAGGAGTTATTTTGCTCGGGGTCCAACAACTCGAGCAGAGCAGATGAAGGGTCGCCTTGATGACCTCTTCCAATCTTATCTACCTCATCAATCAAGATCAAGGGATTCTCCGTTTGACATTTCTTCAGTGCTTGAATGATTCGGCCTGGTAGTGCTCCAACATATGTTCGCCTATGTCCCTTGATCTCAGCAACGTCTGTCAAGCCTCCGACACTGAACCTGTAATATTGCCGATTAAGCGCGCGAGCAATAGACTTCCCTATGCTAGTCTTGCCAACGCCCGGAGGTCCGACAAAGCAAAGAATCTTCCCTTCAACAGTTCCTCGTAGCTTCCCAACGGCAATGAATTCCAGAATGCGGTCTTTGACATCTTTCAGCCCGTGATGATCCTCATTCAGTACCGTCATCGCATTCTTGATGCCAAAATTCTCTGCACTCTGCTGACCCCAAGGAATTTGTGTAAGCCAATCAAGATAGTTCCTTGTGACATTAAACTCCGATGCTGCAGGCTCAAGGTGAGCTAATTTATTCAACTCCTCTTCGAAGACCTTTTTTACAGCTTCTGGCATTGCAAGTTTATTGGCTTTCTCCTTGAATTTCTCCACCATCTTCTCTTTACCGTCAGACTCGATGCCCAGTTCTCGACGAATGCCCTTCATTTGCTCCAGAAGCCAGTACTCCCGTTGGCGCTTCTGAATCTTACTCTCCACATCTTTGGATATCTTAGCCTGCAATTGCGCGTTCATGAACTCCTTCTTCAATACCATCAACGCTTTGGTCAGCCGCTCCTCCACGTTCATGGTCTCCAGCACGTCTTGAAGCTCTTTGATCTCGCCTTGTGATACCGCAGCGGCAAAATCGGCCAATTTCCCAGGCTCTTCCAAAACATTTCCGGCCGACTGACTCACAGAAAACGTTGAGATCTGATCACGGAAGAGGTGGTTAATGTTCGCTATTTCCTTGAACACGTTGATGAGTTCACTTGTAACAGCCTTGAGGACAGGACTTTTTTTGTCATGCTGCTCTTCAACTAGATTATTGACATTCACGAGACTGACAGCGTAATTGCGAAGAAAGGATGTTGGCTCATACTTTGATGGCTGAGGTGTATTAGATTCTTCAAAACTCGCTACGACGTCTCCAGGCTTATCGGGCGACCGCGGCTCTTTCGATGGTTGCTCGTCTAGAGCCTTGACTTCAGCGACTGCGGGTGCAGATGGTGCTTCGGCCGCACGATCCGCTTTGGCAGGATTGGGTGGTAGAAGTTTTGACATCTTGATTCGTCGATGAGGATAGAGTACCGCAGTGAGGCCGCCCTCTTCGCTATTGACAGGGAATGAACTTGTGATCTGCGCAAAAACCCCAACATCATGCACGTCGTCAACGCTTTCTATAATATCTTTGTCCGAATTCTCGTCCTTGAAGAGGAAAGCCCCCACATACGGTTGCCCGCGTTTCATCATTTCTTGTATAGCAGCAGCCACATTTGGGTCGCGGATTGTTATGGCCTTGTAGAACCCGGGAAACAGTGGGCGCTTCGCTATTGGTATAGCCATGACTTGCGGATAAACTTCTGGGACAGATGGTTTCTGTATTGCTCGCTCCGCAGAGCTTTTGCGCCCACCTTTTCTTCCTCCATCTCCAGCTCCGGACCCAGCTTCGCTTCCACCTCCTACCGTACTACTTCCTCTTGCATTGCTCACGCTCGTAGAACTAGGACTAGCTGGGGGATCGGGTGCCCTTTTCCCCTCAATAGACTCGTCAAAGTTGCCGACCTCTTGTGAAGGTTGTTCCTTTTTCTCTGGGTTTCCCTTCTCCTTATCTACGACGGGAATCGGTTCTGGGACATCGTCCGGCTCACGGTCTTTTCGCCTTGCCGGCGACGAGCAGAAGGTATGGGAAAGTGGTATAACATGTCGTGCAGGGTTAGCTAATCGACTCGATCTTAGCGGAGGATGGAGGACTGGGGTATGCTGGGAGGCGGATGATGTATATGTTCTGGGAATCAGATGTGATCGAAAAGTGCTGCTGCGGGCATTGCGGAGTGCTGTTCTCCATGGCAAGATTTGGCTGCAAAGCATGCTCCAGAATGACTGGCAGTTGAGAAGAGATTGGGAATTTGGAAGCTTAGAACTTCTAGCTATTCTTCCAATGCCCAACAATGTATAAGGGTTGTCGTGAAGGCGTTGATTGTATGCGCAAAGTGGCGATTTGTGATTCAAGAGCCAAAATATTTAGGATTTGGCTAGGGCTCCAGATGATGATATCGCTCTCGAAATGCCTTAGTCGCCCACCCCTGCTTGTCCGCTTCGCCTCGAGAAACGCCAACAACTTTTCCTTCTGCCGAGCACATTCCGCATCTAAACCTCACGAACATAGCACAAATGGTGTAGGTGAGTTCAAGATGGTGCAGAAGCCTCGGCTTCCATTACTTATTATGTATATCCAATATAGAAGGATAATCATAGTGCTTGAAACGTGTACTAATCCTGAGCACTAACTGGAAGGCCCACAGCCCCTTGAGAGCCGCCCTGTGGAACAACGATACAACTCCTAATCATCCATCGTGATGTCGTCTCACTAGCTGCCTTCCTCTTTCCGAAAGCCTATGGATTGCATAATTTTCTGCATCATCTGCTTCAGGAGCGGCGCACCCTTCCGACCTTCTATCGTTGAGGAATTTCCGGTCTTTTCCCTTTCTTTCCAGTCCTTCATCTCCTCAGCCATAAGATTACACGTCTTTTCGTCCTCTTCGAATGCATGCTCATTCAAGCGTTTTGCTACAGGTCCACTGAACGTGCGACGTTCCGATGCTTCCTTGGAGCCCACCTTGGCTGTATTTCCCATGTGGGCCGGTCTGCGCCTAGCGGAGCTACTTGTAGGAAGGTAAAACCGGTACGATCGTTTTGGACTTCTGGTTGATGAAGTCGTTGCTTTGTTTCGAGACGAAGGATGAGCGAGAGCTGAAATCCTTGATTTTGGGGAAGCATCGAGGACGTTGTTGAGCTTATTCTTAGTAGTACGAAGGACGGTTGGTTTGACCTTCCCAAGGTAAGTAAAATCCTGGTGTTGAGTTTTCAAGCGCGCCCCTGTGAGAGAAGCATCTTCCCTACGTTGTCCAGAAAGGCCGAAAAATCTCTCGTCTCCACAATTCCGAGCGGCGTAGGAACTTCGGCCCTGGTAATGAGACGAAATTGACTCAAGTGGCAAGAGCTTGTAGAGGTCATCCGCAGGATCAAGGTCGTGGTAGGAAGAAACCGATAGAAAAGGTGAGTGTCACAATTTTGGATAACAAGAAGTGTTGCCTACCTCGGAGATGTGCGAAGGGACCGGAGAGCCGACAGTTGCTGTCTCTGACATGGTCCGGTAGCAAGGTGTTCTCCCATGTTCGAGAAAGTCTTGCAGAGTACTTCCCGAAGATATCTTTGCATACTGCTGTGAAATGCCTGCAGGAGACGTGGGAATAGGCTGCCGAGAAGAACCCGGAAAGACCATGCTGGTGGGATGCTGCTAAGATCTCTCCACCTAGAACGGCTTAAGGGTGAAACAGGATAAGCAATTGAGAAATGGGGGGAAAGTGTTATCGAGATTGGACAGATTCAGTAGAGAAATTATTGGTGAAGAGATGGCGATGCAAGGAGTTCGAAGATAAAGAAAGCATATTGGGGGGAATGGTTGTACGATTGCACATGGCTTATGATTAGGTCATGATGAACCGGTCAAACTTTGGAAATTCAGTTCCTATGGAACCAAACCGCGGAACCAGCGGACAGTGACTCCAAAAGGTAAGGCTGCCACCAAGGCCGCCACCAAGACAGCGGGGCGGAAATCCCAGTGTGATTACTAACTCATGTTAGAAGGCAAGCATCAAAGTCACAATCAGTTATCTTATATTGTATATACTGGTTAGAGCTAGAATTAAGGTAGGTCGATATGTATCTCAGCTCTCCTCTAGACAAAGATAGGAAACTAACCGTAGCATGACCGGTTTAAGAAAGCGGAAACTCACTTCACAACCTCAAGACAACCCTCGCACACTGCTCCATATTGCAAATCCCCTCTCAGACCCTCACCAATCTCTATTATCAATCTCAGCACCCCTCAGCCCCCTACCGAGCCCCCTCACCACCATCCTCTACCCCTTCCCCGCCTCCAAACTCCCGGCGCCCAATTCGCCACCAACCCATTCGAAAGCACCTTGATCTTGTTCCAAATATCAAACCTCACCGCCCCCGTCGCATTAACACTTACCCCCCTCCACCCCAACCCCAGTTCCTCCCACTTCTCCGCCATCTCCACCATGCCCACCCCCAGGTCCGCATAGCTAACCATCCGACTCGACTTTTCGGTGCTCAGCACGTGTCCCGTGGGTTTATCCTTCTCAATAGCAGGAACGAGCGCTCCCGGCTGCGCAAAGATGACGTTCAACAGCTCCGCTTCCTTCTTATCCCCGCTGCTGTCGTGGAGGGAGCGGTACAGCCCCTCCGCCCGACGCAAATCCGCATACGCCCAATTCAGCGCCATCTCCAACATCCGCTTGACCGCTCTCGGAGTCGCAGACGCAAGCTTCGGGTTCACAGACGACGAACTCAGCACCACCACCGTCGGCGCCTTATAGCCGCCCCCTTTCTCCTCCTTGCTTTTCAAACCCTCGCACGCCCGGATAATCGCCTTTGCCGCATCCGTCGCGACACTCATCCCGGGGATATTCGCATTTTCAGCAATGCACAAGAATATGACGTCAGCGCCTTTGAGCGCTTGCGCCAAGATCTCAGGGGTCTCGAGCGTGCCTTCGAAGATGTTGATAGTGGGCTGTTTGGGAGGGGTGGGGGAAAGAGAGGGATGCAGTCTGTAGAGTTTGGAGGCGGAGCGGACGTAGAGGTTTAGAGTCAAGGCGGGGGAAGGGTGCGTAAGGAGGTGATTAAGAACAGCAGAGCCAGTGGAGCCGGTGGCGCCGAGGAGGGCGTAGGTGGGCATTCTCTTTCTCGTGGGGGCGTTGGGGAGGGAGACGGATGCCGTGGAGTGAGGAGTATGGCGGGCTGGTTGAGCGACTGAACTGGAACTAAACAGGCAGCTAAGTCCAATGGTTTCGCTCTGACATCAAAGAAGAACAAATGCGTCGCTGTCGGATCCTTTAACGCCAAAAATCCCGGAACCCTTCAGTCCTCAACCCCCAAATTCGAAATTCCAAAAAATCTAAGAAGCTATAACCGGGTTGGAATACAACTGCGACAGCGAGAGCGCGATATAAAATAGATTGTGCCCATTCCTCCATACGTCATCAAATGATACATACTCGGACATAGCATATAGCCTGCGTCATTTTGCAAACATGCACTCTGCATCGGCATAATTTGCAAAACCCGGACCCGGGTGCCGCATTTACGCGAGCTGTCAACCACCAATATCCCTCCAACTCGGACATTGAGATATAGGCTGGCGACGAGATCATCCTGTACTGAGGCTGTACATGACCCTGGCTAGTACGCACCTTTGTATATGTTTAAGAGGAATCCAGAGACTTTATACAAATATCAACGAATTACGAAGTAACTAGGAGCCAATTGAGATTTGAAATTTCATAAGTAGTCGACGAAAGAATGGGATAAGACGATGCTCGCATTGTCTCTTCAAATGTTAGGTAAAGTCTATATCCTCTCACCGTCGAGTATGCCCTTTGCCTCGTCACTCTGCCACCAGCTTCCCTCATCTCCCGGGAAGCTGAATCTGCGCATACTGGCCTGTTTCATTTCCACGCTGTAGCCCGGCTCCATTGGAGTTTGATAGTAGCCATCTTTGATGACAGCTGGGTGGTGAAAGTGCTCGTGAAGATGATCAACGTACTCGAGCACTGAGAGCTTGCCGGAAACGCAGACGTAGTCGATTGTACTCAGGTGCTGCGTGTATTCGGGTAAGCCTACTCCGCCAGAGTGGGGGACTATTGGGATGCCAAATCTGGACGGCGGATATTTTAGTGCTATAAGTTTTAGGAGCAAGCATCCAGACTTACTTCTTCGCCATTACCATCACCGCAAGTGCTTCGTTGACTCCTCCCAATCGGCAAGCATCGATTTGGCATACGTCGATAGCGTGTGAAGCGAGAAGCTGCTTGAAGATTACTCGGTTCTGGCACATCTCGCCTGTAGCGACTCCGATTCCCAAAGGTATCAGGGCTTCTCGGATAGCTTTGTGTCCAAGTATGTCGTCAGGAGAGGTGGGTTCCTCGATGAACCATGGTTTGAAAGGTGCCAGATGTTTCATATACTCAACGGCTTCCGGCACTGACCACACCTTTTGAGACGATGAGAAAGACTCGCATCAACGGTCGTCGAGAATCTGAACATACCTGATTAGCATCCACCATCAAGATATTGCCTTTGTCGTACCCAATGACATCCCGAGCAATGCCTAATCTTCTCTTGTCATCCTCTACGTTCGTTCCCACTTTAAGTTTGAAATGTTTGTATCCCTGCTTCACCGTTTCTTCCAGCAATGCTTTCATTTTGTCCTCCCCATACCCCAGCCAACCTGCACTGGTTGTGTACGCAGGGACCGCACGACTGGCCTCAGCCTCTGCCATTCTCTTTGCTTTCCCTTCTTCCTCTTTCCTCAACATCGAAATTGCTTCAGCTGGTGTGATAGCGTCGGTAATGTATCGAAAATCTATACACCGGACGAAGTCTTCTGGGGTCATCTCTGCAACGATCCGCCAGACAGGCTTTCGCAGCGTCTTCGCCCAAAGATCCCAGATTGCATTGACGACAGCGCCAAGTGCCAGATGTATCACACCTTTCTCGGGTCCAATCCATCTCAGCTGGCTATCAGAAACCATATATCTCCATGTTTCCCCCCAATTGGAAACCAAGGACTCGAGGGTTAGGCCCTTGACTCGAGCAGCCAACTCATCGATTGCTGCGCAGACAATGTTGTTGCCCCGCCCAATCGTGAAAGTCTACGATGGAACCGTCAGCCTTAATAGCTCTTGAGCATCTGGAGTCGTGGACACACCATACCGTGCCCCGAGTATTTCGAGTCAGTCTCCAAGATGCAGTATGCAGCAGAGTAATCACCAGCAGCATTCATGGCATCCGAACCGGTTTTGTCGAGAGACGTCTGATCTTATAAGCCTAAGGAACGTCTCACGAAGATAGTGTATGCATACTGGAAATCTGACATCCCTCGACATGCAATTGGTAATTGTAGCCATCGCTCTCAAGCTGAGGTTCTTAAGAATTATGGGGTCCTCCAGCAATAAACGGAAGAACGATTGAGTCTGCCAAGTTGTCGGTGCCTGGACGATAGCGATATATTACCTCTTGAAGAATTGTACATGATGAATATACTTCATAAATGTATCGTTTGAATAAGAGCATAGTGGGGCAAAACTGGGTGGGGTAAAAGGGATCGCTCTCTCTTTTTCCCGACCTCGGAAGACTCTCGAGGTTTAGATACCTTAACAACTTCATGCAATCGATCTTGAAAGTTTTTGGGAAAGCTCTTTATGAACACTTCTGATCTAGTTCAACGTCCAGGCCAGCACCGCGCTTCGAACCATACTCAGCGCCTGATACGCATTCCAAGGGAAAAAAAGTACAAGTTTGTACCATCGCTGTTGTACCCATTTTCTCTGCCTGGCCCGCTTGCTTTCGGGCACAAACTTGCTCTTGCATATCCTTGAGTCGTCATCTTGCAACTTGGCTCATAAGTGTGCATCATGTCTCTTGAGGTTCAGTGTATCGTTGCTCCAAAATAATAGAGCTTTGCGTGAGCTTACCTCTGTACTTTGCAATATCTAACTCAAATAGATTGTTTATGGACGTTCCTTCATCTGTCGAAAGACGTTACTGGCGATGGCAAAGTTCAGGTCTTGATATTCCAAATATGTTCAATATTTCGCGGTTGTCAATTCCGCAAGGATCTATAGATTGCAGACAATGTGGCTTCTCGCAGCGAACTTAAGAAAAGCCGTCATTGCGAGCGTACCCCAGCGAAAGTGACCGCAGCCACCGTGGCAGGAGCCCAGGCTCATGAATTTACTTAAGCAAGCATCGGCCAGCTGAAGGAGGATTGGAAGGCCTGGAATTTCACTCTTGACGAAACCAGCAATCATGCACCATGCACCTTGCACAGGTGCTGAACTGTGCATCTTATTCCAAAGCCCCGTTCTAGTACTGCCATGATGCCACAATCCCCAAATCGAAGCAGCTCAATATCTTCCTAAAGCTTTGCAACAGAACAAATGCCTGGCATTACAGAAACTCAGTCTCCACCGCGTACTTAAGACTTGGCTCTGACCGCTCCATACTGTGGCATCGTGGTGCAGCAGATGAAACAGATTGTTCTAGTAACATCGGCTTGCGCAAAATTCAACTCCAAGACTTAGGCTCTCGTACTTATCCAGAACTGCTTTCAACGCTTCAAAAATCTCTTAACAACTCTCGCCGAATTTTCGGCTCCACACTTCTCGGGTTTGTATGAGTCAATTGTAAGAACCGGCCAGGGCGAAAGCTTAGGCTTCTGAATTTATCTGGCCCAAACTGGGAAAGTTGCCAAAAACCGAAACCAAGAATATCCCTGACACCCAGCTCTCCTCTCTAACCACCGCAAATTGGGTCTTTTTCTCTTCTCAAATCTTCTCATTCCCAATTTAGTCAAGTCCACCTCTCCCTCTTCCTCGTTGTGTATATTTATTTTCCTTTGATCTTACTCTCTACCTCGTCCATCAATCAATCCTCACATCCATTGTTGCTGCATAACCGTGCCATCATAACCCAATTTCCATATATTTAAATCTCTAACAAGCTACATCCCTCTACACCTCAACCATATTACACCTCAACCATATTACAATTTCCAAACGCACAACCAACGACATGGACAGCATCATGCAGTACAATGGCATGCCACATGCCGGATGCACAAATGGGAAACACATCTCCATCCAACCCAACAATCTCAAGCGCCATCACCAGGGACCAAACCTGTACCATCGAATGATCGAAAAAGAAAACGCGATCAGGACAAATGCGGAAGCGGAAAGTGGATGTCGACTTTGGAAAAGCGCGAAGATGGAAATGAAGAAGGTAAAAGGATGGATGAAGAAGAAAGACTGGGAAAAGGAGGAGATGAAAGGTTAGCATTATATTTCCATAACCCTTATTATCCATTTGGCATCTCCCTCACTTTCCCCCTGTCACCCACACATCCAACCTTCCACACCACCCCCTTGCCCCTCCCTCCATCCCTCCATCCCCCCAACGTCACCACCTCACTCCTTCTAGCCAACCCAACTAACCCTCCACCCCCATCTCACAGCCGCCACAACCCTCGCCCACACGTCCCTCCGCACCCGCCTCGCCCGCCTCACCGCCGGCAACTCCAGCACCGCCCACCTCCGCCCTTCCAAATCCCGCTTCCCCCTCTCCACCCCGCTTACCTCAACGAATACCTCCCGCGCCTCGTCCTTGCGGTCTTCCAGATCGGCAACCGGAGTTGTGGATACGAACAAACCCCTCCCCCCACTACCGACATATCGAGAAGGCGAAAAGGCGGTTCCGGTTGGGATTGTTGGTTTGGGGGATGCGGAAGTTGTGAAGGATGCAGAGGATGTGGTGTTGGGATGGGGTGATAAGAGGAAGAGGGCGGAGGTTGTTTGGGGGCTTGGGGTTAACGGGGATGCGGTTGGTGGGGAGGTGGTTTGAAAGTTGGAAATGAGTTTTGGAGTTGTTGGATGAAGCAGCGAAGATATATATGCCAAACCCCGCCCAAGAGAGCAAAACCATAATGTTTACAGAAGTCGTCTACAATTTACTCGTCTTCTTCACCATGCTCTGGCCCTTTGCCAGCCACTGCACCGCGTCGCCAACCATCTCATCCACAATCTCCTTTGCGCTCTTCTTCTCGTTCACCACCGCCGCCGCCTTGCCCATCAGGAACGGGCGGGCGTTGTCCATGGTGTCATCGTCGATGTCGTCGCCTAGGGTTTCGAAGTCGTGCTCGACGGGGATCGTGCCTTTGGTGGTGAGGTCTTTGATTTCTTGCGCGCGGTTTTCTTCCCAGTTGCGGATGTAGGCGTTGTTGCGGACGCGGAGGGGGCGGCCCTGTGGGGAGGGGTTAGTTTTGGACGGTGTTTTGATTGCCGAGTATAGGGCTGCTTGGATTGCTTACAGTGAAGATGATCGTGCGAACGTTATCGTCAAAGCCTGATGTCCTGACAGCCTCCTGATGCGCCTTGGGAGCACCGGCTTCCTCTGAGAGTACGAATCGTGTGCCAATCCATACAGCGCTGGCGCCAAGCATGAGCGCAGCAGCGACTGATTGTCCGTTGAACAAGCCTCCAGCAGCAACGATCTGTACTTGGTCGCCGGTCATAGGACTCTTCTTGCCCTTGACCATCTCCGCAACAGTGGGGATTAGGATAGTTGTTGGCACATCTCCCGTGTGTCCACCGCCTTCTCCGCCCTGGGCGCAGATCATGTCAACGCCAACATCTAGGCATTTTTGGACATGCTTGGGGTGGCCGATCATGTTCATGTAGAAGATGCCATTCTTGTGGAGACGGTCAACGACATGCTTCGGGGGAACGCCGACCGCTGAAACGAATAATTTGGCTCCGCTGTCGATTATGATAGTTATGAGGTCGTCTAGCTTGCCCTTGGTGTAATCGTAACTGCCAGAGACAATCGATCAGCATTTGGACTAATCCATTGTCATAAAAATCCTCGGCTTACTTCGTCTTCCGGGCGTTGCCGCCCACTTGTGGAATCAGGAGATCTACACCAAACGGAGCGTTTTTTTCCTTGAGGAAGCCCTTGAGCTCGGCAATCTGTTCTCGGAGCATGTCTGGGGTGTAGCCAACGCCGCCAATGACACCCAAACCGCCGGCATTTGTAACGGCGGCAGCAAGCTTGGGTCCTGCAGCCACGTTCATACCTGCGAGCATAATCGGGTGATTAATCTTGAGGAGGTCAGTGACCGTGGTGCGGAGTTGTTCTAGAGGCAATGTTAGAGGCTTGACATGGAGATCGAGGGAAACAGTTGCCGGCACTTACGAGGCGAAGCCATGTTTGAATTGGTAGGATATGAAGTGGGAAATGTTGTCGAGATTCGAGTCGATGTGGGGAAGTATGGAAGACAATGCTGGCAAGCTTTATGGAGGAGAAGGGAGTACGGCAGAGGGCGAAGATATACATGTGGTGGGGAGCCGAGGCATCTTTCCACCAGAGACACAAACCAAATCTACAGCCGAATGCTGAATGCGGTTAAGCTCCATCTCGAAATATCCGTGTCCACAAAAGGCAATCGGCAACCTCCCGTCTGCAGAACAACCCGTTTGCAGAACAATGAGAGACTCATGCTTCTTCACCATAGTTCTACCTCGACTTCTGGGTACAGGCTGTCTTCACTTGCGCGATGCTTGACGGGGAAGACTCTTCATTCACATAAATGCTCTTCATTATTACTACACAGAGCTGCAGTATGGTCTCCCATCAGCTACGCTGGCGTGCAAAAGCAATGTAATAGCCATAGTCATAGCCATGGTTGGAGATTTGCAGAAAAAGCCAGAGCACCACAACGGCGACCAATTGGCAATTCTTGGGCGATAACTTTAGAGGGATTTCGTCCGTATGTAGTGGGCTGCACTTCAAACTTGAGGATGCTATCTTCCTAACCAGCTTTCGAAGGAGTGAGAATGCGCGACCCGAACAAGACATCCAAAACATAAATGTTATTATCAGGATAGAGACACTACAAGAGCAAGGAGATCCACCACCAGATGGTCTGGAGGCTATCAAGGCTTTGAGGGCAGAGATCTGTCCCAACCTATCTATTCTAGATATTGGGCGTAGGGTAGCCGACAGCACCTTGGCATCTTACAAGAGCGCAAAGGCGGTTCAGGTTCAATTTGCCGTCAAGGTTGATGGTAGATTTCGGGGAACTAATTTCCATGTTCTTAAAAGAAACATATCTGAAGAAGGTACTAATCGGTCTCATAATGGTTGGGAGCAATACGAGTATACATGCCTCAGAGTTGCAAAAGTAACCACTGCAATTGGTAGTAGAACACAAGAGATCATGATCTATCTACGTTCAACGGAGAAACGAGAGTTGATAGACCCTTATAGCGTGGTATTGCGTAAGGAAAACCAAAGCCAGAAAGTGTGCAAAGAATCCGAGCTCAACTCCTTAAGTTCTGGATCTCTTCCTCCGATGTTTGAGGTCCTTGCAAGAGTCGCTAAACATATAGAAAATGAGTCTTTTACAGATTCTCAGGCGCTAGAATTACGGCTTGCGAACCTAGCTTTCCAGACAGCGGATGAATCGATGGCTTGCAGGTTATCCGAAATTTCAGTCTGGACACGATCTCAACGTACAGAACGCCTTATCGGAACCGTAGATCACACGCGGAATGACTCTACGTCCCAAAGGGTTAATACCTTTGTCAGTTTACAGCGCTCGGTTTATGAAAAGACACGGCATTCTACAAAGAATGACCACCTCGCTGCTGAGATGCGTCGAGCTTACGTTGCTCTTGGAAGTAATGTTGGGGATCGGCTGGGCATGGTCGAGTCCGCGTGCCTTGAGATGAAGCGTCGCGGTATTAATGTTGCTCGAACGAGTGCGCTCTATGAGACTGAACCTATGTACCTCCAGGATCAACATCCATTCATCAATGGAGCGTGTGAGGTCGGTATAGTGCTGGCGTGGAGTGACTTTCTCCCAAGCGTGGTTCCTTAAGCTAATCTACATCTCAGATTGAGACAAACCTCGGACCTTTTGAGTTGTTAGATGAGCTCAAAGATATTGAGAATACACTTGGCAGACAAAAGACCGTGCAGAATGGCCCTCGCAGTATTGACCTCGATATCCTGTTATACGATGATGATTTTGTTGAGACAGAACGTCTCTCTATACCGCACAAGCGAATATTCGAGCGCGAATTTGTTCTAAGACCACTTTGCGAGTAAGTCTCGTACCTCTCCCGATGTTAATGAAGCATACCTGACCACTCAGTCTCATCCCTCATGCCGTCCTTCCTCCCCCTTTGGTATCACCCAGCTTCTTGGCTAGACTCGTACAACTTCCCAAACCTACAATCCCGCTTTCGCCTTTGACCTTCCTTTCACCCGGCATCCCTCCCATATCCTCTTCATTACTCACTCGGCCCACTAAGGTCATGGGTATTCTTAACTTAACCCCCGATTCCTTTTCCGATGGCGGTCTCCATACGGCTGGCACTTCCTCTATCCGGTCAATATTAGAAAAGAATGTTTCTGCTGGTGTCTCTATTTTAGATATAGGCGGACAGTCCACCCGACCTCACGCCCCTCAAGTATCTGAAGAGGAAGAGCTATCCCGCATTCTTCCCACCATAAGGTCTATCCGCTCACAGTCCGCTTTCAACAGATTGGCGGTATCGGTAGATACCTACCGTGCCTCCGTTGCAGCCGCAGCCATAGCCGCAGGAGCAAATCTTGTCAATGATGTCTCTGCTGGACAGATGGATCCATACATGCTCACTACGATGGCAAAGCTCGGATGTACAGTCGTACTAATGCACATGCGTGGCACGCCCGACACAATGGTTTCTCTAAACTCCTACCCTGATGGTGTGATTAGCGGAGTAGCTACCGAGCTCCTCGAACGCGTATCTGCCGCAGAAAAGGCTGGTATCCGGCGCTGGCGAATCATACTTGATCCGGGCATTGGCTTCGCAAAGAACGAGTCACAAAACTTGGAAATACTGCGGCGGTTCGATAAGCTACGGAACTGGGAAGGCTTGCGAGGGTTCCCGTGGGTGGTCGGCACGAGCCGGAAAGGGTTTATAGGACGGATCACTGGTGTGAAAGAAGCCCGTGAGAGGGTTTGGGGGACTGCGGCTACAGTGACAGCAGCTGTGAAAGGAGGAGCTGATATCGTTAGGGTGCATGATGTGGAGGAGATGGCGCAGGTGGCTAAGATGGCAGATGCAATATGGAGGGTGTAGTTCGACAAGTTGGCTGAACAATGAATCTTCCGACATTAGACCAGACCAACGACAGTGGGCCCGGAAATAGCATGTATGGAATATATAGGTACTCCCAAAACCTCGGTTTTTCGGTACAGTTGCCGGCTCTACTTTCATCTGCTAATTGAAGACTCAGCTCCAAAATAACACACAACACCCCCCTAAACCCCCTCTCTCACAGCATTTACCCAACACTTCCATCGCAAAATATGCAGTTCCAGTCTTCAGCTCCACAAAAGATCACCCCGGGGGATAAGGAGCTGTGAGTTATAGTTTCGTATCTGGGGATGAGGGCGGGGTGGACATTCTGGAGAAGTGTGAGTTGGTGAAGTGGGGAGAGATTGACGGTGTGGGATGATGATTTGAGACGCGGACGATGATTAACATGGAGGATGAAAATTAGTGCGGGGGGTTGCTTTGGTTTGATTGGCAAAGTTCTCTGAAAAAGTTGTTGTTTCGAGTAGTGGGGTTTGTGCAAGTGATGTGGGAAGAGAAGAGAAGAGAAGAGAAGAGAAGAGGAAAAGAGTAGGCAAAGCAGGGCTATAGATGAGGCAAGGGGATGAAATTGTACCTTGTGAAATCATTCAACTAAGCGGATGTGGGAAGGCTGAGTCGAGGGACTTTCATAATCAGGAGAGGGGGTTGGGTGGGGCTGGGGTAGCTAGGAGGAAGCCGTGATTGGTGAGAGGTTGTTTGTGGGAATGAAAGGGGGAAGGGGGGGGGGAGTTTGTGAATGATGAGTGGATGGAATAGGGAATGGCAAGGAATTTTTGAAGTGAGTGAAAAGGGATATGTTCGGTAGAGTCGTCCAAGCTCTTCCCCTTTAGAAATTTGTCCTTGATTCTTCCACTACCACTACCAACGACATCTTTAACAACCAACTCTCACAAATGACCCCAAAACCCTCCTTTCCCCACTCCTCCTTTCTCCCCCCCCCACATATGCCACTCGCACCCACACCTAACTCCCACCCCCGCCCCCTTCCATCCTCCCCACCGCCCTCTTCCTCACCCACTCAAAAACCGTAACCACGCCCACAAAGGACAAAAACGCAATGACAATCGACGCGACGACGACGCCGGCGATGGCGCCGTGGGTGAGGGGGCTGGAGGTGCAGGTTTCGTGTCTGGAGTTGAGGAGGGTGGTTGGCGGCATGGTTTTCTGAGGTGATGTGGGTGGTGTTGAGGGAAGGTGGTGATGAGTTTCCAGGAGAATGAGTGGTGGATGACGGTTTGAATGCGGGAATTTTGGGTTGGTGGGTAAAGAGCTGGGGCTGAGGTAGAAAAGGTCGTGGTGGCGTAGGCTTGTTTGGTTTTGGGTGTTTGTTTTGCCGTTGGAGGGTGGAGGTGAGTTTGCGCCGCGGAACGGATAGGAAAATAAGGGATTTTTTTTGGCTGTTTGTTTAGATCGCATCGAGGTTGAAAAGTGGTTATCCACAAAGGAGATTTGCGATTTCAAGAGGTGACGCAGCTTGCGATGGCCTTTGTGATTTATGGGAGGAAGTTCACTGATTCGAAGTAAGAGTCATAGATAACAAGAACGTGAAATGTGATCAGTGACGGCAGTGACGACGCAAATACTGTACTGTAGGAATGATGGAACGAGTTCCCCATCAGAGGGCTTCTATGAAAAAACAAAAGAACGGAAAAATTCGATGGAGTACCCAGACACATTCTTAGACCTACAGTTTTGTCATTCCGCTCCTCTGCCAAGTCCTAAAGTACCCATTTGGAACGAACCAAATCATCGAAATATACTTCAAGGCTGAGCAATTGCACGGGAATCCCAAGAACGCCAACAGCTGGAAGAAGAAGAATACATCCTCCAAAACTGGGTAAACATGAGTGTAACAGATTGGTTCTCAGCTTATCATCTCAGCTCGCGATTGGGGAGGCGAGGTAAACGTCGTCTCAATCATGCTACACCTTCTTCAATGCAGACGGAAGCAGGCCTGTTTGCGGCATTTGGTATGGAGCAAAGACCAAAAGATGATACACGGTAAGACGCAATGTTAAGGAGAAAGACGCGAGTACAGTAACATGGAAAGATTAAGAAAGTTTTACCAGACTAGTCCATCTTCTACCAGTTTCCCGTACCCCTACCATGCGTACTGTACACACAACCTTACCAGAGACAGACATATTGCCTTTTGAGAATGAAGTCATGCCTCAAAGAGGACCCTGGCTTCAAGCTATGAATTTCTAACTCTTTAAACCTCTATTACCAAACAATAGCGCGCCTAATGCAAAATGCCCCTGAACGCTAAAGATGTTAAGAATTGCACATTGCGCAAGAAAACTCCAAGGAGTATATCCATTGCGAACCCCTTGTTGTTAATGGACGTTACCTGCTTCCTATCGTTCGTTTTCGTAATCTGTCCTGCGATACTTAGCTGTTGAGGTAGCTTCTTATGGCTCCTGCAATGTATGATTATTAGCAATCTTTCACTTGGATCAATACCTTATGGGTCGGTGGTACTGACCTTGTAATTTGCTAGCACCTTCACCAAGTACCGCGCTTAGATTCTCCAAGTCGTCACCAGCGGTAACCCCAAACTTTCTGACGAAATCTCTCGCAGCACCTTCGAGGTCCCCATAGTTACCATACTCGTCTGCTTGAGGGATATCATCTTCTGGTCGACCAAAGTAGGCATTACTGGATATCGAGGTTGCGCCTTCAAAGCCTTGTAATCGGGATTTCGCCTCTGTTTGGGCGTTCGGATCAAAGTTGTTACGACCGAAGAATTCGTCGGACGATATGCCTTTTTGAGTGCCAAACTTAGACCTGGCATATTTCTCTTCGTCATCTGATCCGGTCAATTAGTACGAACCATTCGAACTGATGGGAGTGACGAACCATCTTGAGCAGCTCTGCTTGTTCCCGTAGAACCAAAGCCCATTCTTTTCGGCGCAGGGGCGGCGGTCTTGGCCGCTCCAACCTGTCCAAATCCAAGCCTTCCCACCCCCATGCCCAGTCTTTCCATATCACTAGCGCTATGGTCGGGCCCCTTTGTAGAGCCAAAGCTAGCTCTCGTCGGACTCAAAAGGGTGGGAGCGACAATCTTTGTTTTCTCGGTCACGGCTGCTATTTTGGTCTTCGACTCTGCAGCTGCTTCTTCGGCGTCAGGATCGTAACCAAGCTTTGCTATACGTTCCGCCTCTTCCTTAGCCTTTTTCTCAGCTGCCTCGAAATCTACAACATCACCCCCGCCAATTTTCTTCGCACCAAGCTTCTGCGTCTTCTTTGCACCAAGCACGTTCGCTTTTCGAGGAGCACCCGAAGCTGTGGTTTTGCGAATTGCGGAAGAAGGGATCGCGCGCGAGGCGGCAGGGTTTGCCTGTGATGAGTCGCTCTCAGAGCCGGCAAGAGGTGATTTCGGTCTCGTCGCACCATTTCCATTAGTGCCTGGATTGAGAAAAGGCGACGCCGTCCGGCTCACTACTGGGGGAGTCTGAGTTCTCGACGGGGGATTACTTGGACGCTTAATGGAGGGTTTGTCCCATGATGAGAAGAAGTCGTCGCTTGGTTCTCCTGAAGGGGTTGATGTACCAGCGGTAGAGGAAGGAGCAGCAATATCGGTTATGACAACTTCTTCGGGGTATCTGGAACCGCTTAGCTAATAGTCTTGAAGTCGTTTGAGGCACGCACTCTCGGGCATCAGCACCAGCTCTTCTCTTGAGTTCGTCTTTATACTTGGCCGCAGCGTTTGAGGTGTACTTGATCTTAAGGTCTTTGCTCGCCAAGGCCGCTGTTCCACCGTGCGACTGGAAATACTTGGTTGCGGATTCATTCCCCCCAACCTTCATTGTTCGAAGTTGTTCCCATTGCCATTCTATAATTCGGGGTTCTTAGTTAAATATCCGTAAGTTTGCTAGGTGATTCCATACGGTCAAGGTTTGTAGATCTAACGAACGAGATGTGTACCCCAAGATTGCGGTGGTTCGAGGAGCAGTCAATGCAGAGGTAGATGCCGAACGGAACGGATGACCATGTCGGATTTTTCGTACCACAGTCGAAGCATACCTGACTTGGTTCAGCAAAAACCCCATGCACCAGTAGAACGAGTCTCACCTTGTTCGCGGGCTTTGTCTTCAGCTTTTCGAATATCTTCTGAGACTGGGCTTTGGTTGCGGAGCTCATTTTGCGGGAAAGAAGCGCAGAGCCGAGAAGTCGTCCTGAATTAAGTACGCGACAAGTCACAGTAATCCACCGGTTGCACGAGGTTCACAAATGATCCCACGAAGGCCAAGACGATGGGGATTCAGGTAAGCCACGGATTGTGGCCTTCGGACAAAATTACCGCTAGTAAACTTGGATTCCCGACCAGCTTTGCTTGAACGCACGACTTGCCCACGTTCATCCCGCCGAAGCTTCTAGGAAATCATCATGAGACTACACATTTGGCCCACCACTTTCATCAGGCTTTCATGTCTTGAATTTCGTATTCAAGGACTCGGACTCAACCATGGTTTATTATATGCCCCACTTCGGAGAGGATATGCTACGCAAAGTACTTCGCGAGGGTCGACTACCCCGTCCCGTAAACAGATAACTGTTGTCAATGACGACGGGAGGGTCCTATGGAAGGACCTTAGCAGTACGGAAAAGGCCGCTCGGACAACGCAACAAACATTCAATTTTGGATTGGTTTTGCTGGGAGCTGTCATGACAGTAAGACATAAATCCGGGATGGAAAAGTCAAGCTTATACAAATTAGGGTGGTGTCGTGTATCTCCTTTACAAGGAGGTGTTTTCTGGGGAAAGCAAGACAAGCCACTTCAACCGCGCTGTAGACGGAGTCCGGACCGATAATCGAGCGGTTGAAGTGCTTGGGCCTGGCACAAAGATCCGAGCTTTTGGAGAACCGACATCGAATAAATGGGCAAGAGCAAGACCGATAGCGTATGTTAAGCCGGGAAAACCTCATTTCGCACTATCTGCACAGCTGCTCAGGGCCTTTTAGGTCGAGAACGCATAAGGACGAGAACGGTACAGAGCATTTCCTGATGCATTTCAACGTGAGTGTCCTACGAACATCTTAAAGTACGCCTCTTGGACCGCCGCTCAGGTAATGCATAGGTCGAAGGTCCGCTGCGGTCGGGTGTCGTCAACCTTCATCTGGTCAAGAAGCCGGGGCAATCAGAGTTTGAATATAAATATCTTGCATTAGACGTAAAAGGTACGTAGCATTCATGCTTTCGCAAGTGTATACTTAGTCTCGCACAGGCCATCCAAGGATGTATCTCGAAAATGCCGACGCGAAAGCCCCCACCAACAAGACAGGACTCACCATGTTTGGTGTGAAGTGGCGGTAGTCCGCTCCAGTATAAGACGACCGTGCGACGAAGTAGTTGTTCTGTTTCCCAGCTTCCCATGGCTATAAATTAATTCACCGTATCCTTGAACGCAGGCAATCATATGGTCAGTCCACCCTGACGTCTTAACGGAAATTTCTGTGTCAACTCTACTGTGGCACAAGTGGTTCTCTTCAAGTCTCTTTTCCTTCATCTTAATTCTACCAAGCTTGATATGCTAGCTCGACAACTGTACTAACAACGAAAAAGCTTTTGGTCTTGGCTCCATTCCGCAGGGAGTATGGACCGTCCTATCCTGTTGGTGACCGACGAGCTACCCTCCGTAGGCGATGATATATCTTATTCGGATGTGCTAATGGCGTCGGAGCGTGGGAAAGCATCGGAAGGCCATTATCCACTACTCGACATTTAAATCAGCAGGATCGACATTCTGTGGGCATTTTCGTCCCGCAGCGCAATGCTGGAAGTCTCCTAAGGGGTACATGGTAGACAAGTCCTTCAAAGCGGAATTGAGTCTCCATGAGAGGTCCTTCACGTGTGTATGCAATGTAAGGCAAGGCTCCTCGTGGAAGTTGCTGCCAAGATTTGTTCCTTCCTGGAGGGCAATACTCGACACGTGCGTAAAGGCGTGCGCAATAAGAATGGGAAAGTAAATGGACTAAAAAGCAAGCGATTGTTGGGGTACAGCAATGATGGTGGATGGAACGGGAAATGGTCTCTACAACAGAGCAGTGAGCATGCAGCATAGACGATGTGAGACTCTACACGCGTGAAGACATCAATTTAGTTGGCGATGGTGATTCTCCGCCAATCATTCATTGGAAAGGGTGGAATTCGAGTTTGCCAAGACATTTACCGCCCTCCCATGGGACGTCGCTAAGAAACTAAGTCAATGTTGACCAAAGACAATAAGCACCTTGTAAGGTCTGTCACAGGGCTCTTTGAAACAGGTATGAACAGTAAGTCTGAAACGACCTTGAAGATATCAAAATACCAAGGACAGTGACTTGATGCGCCAAGGTCGTCCAACACTTCGAATGCTTTGTCGCACATTCCTACCCCATTGTCATTCACCAGCGGCAACGTAACATATTAAAGTCAACAATAAAACTGACTCAACTGCCTGAGAACAAATACTAATAAGAATTCCTTTGTCTCTCTTCCTTTTGTTTGTCTGACAACTCATTGTGCTTTCGTTGACCTTATCTACTTCTCACTCCCTCAAGCAGGTCTTGCAATATTCGATCACTCTCTTCATCCTACAGCCATCGCTTCGATTTATCACCAACTACTTCGTAATTACTCTGCTGTGCAGAGACATTCTTCGCAATGCGTCTCAATTACACCGCCATCGTTCCCCTCCTGTTCACGCTCGTCGCCTTCATCCTCACCTTGCTCTGCATCTTTGCAGGCTCGAAGCCAGGCTATGTGGCAAACGGGGACATGCTGACGCTCAATACGTCCATGCTGGGCCATACGACGCTGAATACTTCCAAAACGTCCTCTTCGCTCATCAACTCTATCGCGAGTACTATCAAGGGCGACATCAACGACGTCATAACGACTGTCACCAAAGACCTTGGCATTCATGACTTCTACAGCGCCCACGTCATGAATTACTGCGAGGGCTACTATACACCCACCGCATTTGCGAACACGACCGTTCAGCCGTCACAGAACATCACCAAATGCTCCAACCAAACGAGAATGTTCCATTTCGATCCAGCTGCAGTCATCCAGTCTGAGCTGAAGCCTGGTGTCAATTTGACAAGCCTCAAGTGGCCATCAGCAATCGAAGATGGCATACACGCAATCGAGGTTGCCAGCAAAGTCATGTTTGTCCTGTACTGCATGGCAGCCGCCACCGCAGGTGTCGCCTTTCTCGGTGCCATCGCTGGTTTCCTCACTGGCGCAAAACTGATCGCTCTGGCCAACACTTTGCTCTGTCTCATCGGATTCATGGCTTCGATGGTCGCGTCCGCCATTTCCACGGCAATCATCAATAACGTCGTCAGCACATTCAACAAACACGGCAACGACATCGGGATCTACGCGTACAAGGGCATGACTTTCATAGGGATGACCTGGGCTGCCACGATCTTGATCATACTGTCGGCTGTTGCTTGGATCTTCGAATCGCTCCTGCACAAGCGGAGAGCGGCCGCGTCTTTCCCCTGAGTTCTCTTAGCATTGATGCTGGGACCGGTCAAGGACGGCGTTGCGTTTTTCTGGCTTTTTGGATATCTAATTTGCTCGCCTCTGGATTGCCTACTACATAGATAGAACGAAATACAACCTTTTTTTTCCACAATACACCGCAATTAAAATGAAGCATCATCTGGTGAATATGTTCCGTGAATGCTAATGTCAAGTACCCTTTCCACGGGTCACGGTTGAGATATTTAGCGAGTCGTGGCATCCAAAAGAAGGAAATCTGCCCTTTCAGCTCAGTTGTGGCTCTTTCACAGAACCTGCTGGGGTGATGCGGCACCTCCTCTTTTTCGAGTGATGGATTTGCTGCGCTCATTTCTTTTATTTTCACGGAGCCGCTGGCGGTTTTTCTTGCGTGCGAGGCGTAGCTGATAGGTCGGTTGTGACACAACAGAAATGAAGGTTTAAAAGCATGTCTGGATTGATTACTCGCATCTAATACCCACTGGTCTTCAAGAAAGCTAGCGACTCAAAGATCGAATTCAAGCCTTGTTGTCGATTACTGGAAAGGACTTGATTTCAACAAGCGGGTTGTTATGCCTCTGAGCTTTGAGTTATGCGGCCACTCATCGTGTCAAATCATTCGTAAAAGATCGAACGTGATGTTTAAGATTATTTAATAGGGAATTTAGGCACAAGCTCAGGCTCGCGCGACGTGAGGTCCGGGCGGGATTTTGTCTTCTTGGCATGATACCTACCCTTAGTGGGGTATCAAAAACCCCTCCACCCCACAACATCAATTCCTCAGCATTTCCGACGTTTTCCACGCTTTGTTTTCTATTTAAATCAACTCCAACTTACACGAATCATTGCACAGTTTACTGATAGGTCATACCAAAGCCCGCTCAGTTGCACTCATCCCACCTTACTTCTCCACCGCATCCTTCACCGCCAACATGGGTAAAACCGCCATCCATTTCGGTGGTGGCAACATTGGACGTGGATTTGTTGGCGAGAAGCTGCATATAGCTGGCTATGAGGTGCCACGTCCTCCAGAATAGTCGTTTGAAGCTCGCTGACTCGCGGATGCAGGTTGTCTTCGTAGATGTTATGGACAGCATAATCGAGCAGCTGCAAAAGACGAAAGCGTACACTGTGACCGAGATCGGCGGGGAGGGTGAGAAGGTTAACAAGATTTCCAATTACCGAGCCATCAATTCCAAGACCCATGAGGCAGATGTGGTTAAAGAAATATCGAATGCGGAAATCGTAAGCCCCGCACTCTATTCTTACAACCGTACCATTTTTAAAAGAGTACCTTCAGGTTACCTGCGCTGTTGGACCTAACATCCTGAAATTCATCGCTCCCGTCATTGCCAAGGGGATTGACGGCCGTACTGCCTCCGCACCCCTTGCCGTCATCGCCTGCGAAAACGCCATTGGCGCCACCAGCACTCTTGCCGGCTTCATAAAAGACCCCAAGAATACCCCCGAAACCCGACTCTCCTCCATCGACGACCGCGCTCGATTTGCTAACTCTGCTATCGACCGCATCGTCCCCGGTCAAGACCCCAACGCAGGCCTCAATGTCAAGATTGAATCTTTCTTCGAATGGGTTGTCGAGAAAGGCCCGTTCGCACCCCACTCCCCCCCAAACATCCCAGCCATCCAATGGGTCGACGAACTAGAGCCTTACATCGAGCGAAAGCTCTTCACCGTCAATACCGGACATGCGACTGCCGCTTACTACGGCCACAACCGCAAGAAGCACACCATTGCTGACGCGTTGGAGGACAAAGATATCAATGCTATCGTGCATGAAGCACTTGCTGAGACTTCTCACCTGATTGTCACAAAGCACGGCATCACTGTTCAGGAGCAGAAGAACTACGTGGAGAAAATCATCAAGCGTATCTCGAACCCTTACCTTGAAGACGTTGTTGAGCGTGTTGGCCGTGCACCTCTACGAAAGCTGTCTCGGAAGGAGCGTTTCGTCGGGCCTGCACATCACCTTGCGCACCAGGGTGACAAGGTTAGCGCTCTTCTAGGAGCTATGGAGATGGCTTTCCGATTCCAAGATGTCGAGGGAGATGACGAGAGCTTCGAGTTGACGAAGATCTTGAAATCTAATGATGCTAAGGGCGTGGTGGAGAAGGTGTGCGGTCTAAGTTCTAACGATACCTTGTTCAATGAGGTTGTCAACGTGGTGGAGAATGTGCAGAAAGACATGAAGTAGGTCGATGGGGTACTTGCTGAAAAGGTCAGCAGATCATCGGAAACACACGGTAAGGTACTTAGAAAAAGGATGGTTGCAGCTTGAAGCTCTCCATAAACGATCATTTTCACGACGGAGTTGTCTCTTGCCTTAGCTTTGCTACGATTTGTTCCAAAAGCATTATAGCTAAATTAGAGTATGAACACAACGGGTACGATTTGTTACTTCCCATTTCTTCTTTGCTCAATCTAAGTCTCTGTGTCTTGGCTTTCCATGGATTTCGTGAATGAAGGCCTGCATCGCCCTTGCCAAACTAGGTAAAGTGAATAGATACTTGTTGGCATTCACATTGAATAAGAACTATGCTAGCTCAACACAACCGTCCAATTGTGGTTTCTACAAGCATTTCCATTTTTTCCCGTATACTAGAATACTCCTACTGAAGCGCAACCCACCCACAAACATCATCATTTGTGTAACAAGAAGAAACAACATTTGAGCGTGTACGGAGTTCGGCTGTCAACAGCTGGCTACAGTTACTTTCACCTCAAGAACCCAACCTCCTCTCAACTCAGTCTCGAGACTAATCCGCCTCCTACCCACAAGACACTAGAGCCTAATCTTTCTCAACGACAAAAACGAGTCAATGCTCCATCACGTCTTCCTCTCCATTTCGCGCTCTTATTCCCCCACTCTCGTTCGCACCTCCGACTCCCACACAGCAGCCAACCTCATCTTGTCGCAATTGGCGCTCCATATCGCGTCGTTAGCTTCCCGTCGAACCTCACCGACCCTAAGCCAGTTGTGGGCAAAGAAGTACCGAATTCAAGACATCCTTTACGCCCTCGAGAAATCGCACGAATACAAATAGAAAAGATGGATGACGAAACGCTAAAGCAGAACAGAAAAGAGCTGCTCGCAACGGTGGATCCAGGCGGGCCTGGGCTTGGACTGGGAAAGATAGCGGAAAAGTATTTCTGGGTCAGTACATGGGAGTCTAGAATTTCTGAGCCAATGGGAAAATTTCAGTATGGGAAGTTCGTTGCTGTGATGGTGCATCGGATCCGGGGCGAGGAGAGCTGCATCAAGGAGGTGCACAATTTCGCAGAGCTGCTGAGCACGGAGCGAGATGTTGAATTTATGAGGCCGGCTGTGCCGCTCATACCGGAGCTGAGATACGAGATGTAAGCTACTTCCTAATTAAGAGCCGTGAAGTATGTTGATGATCAGCAGTCCTCAAGTAAAGGGCAGATTCCAAATGTTGCTTTTGGTTAATCTCATTGGGAATGTACTTCGAAATCGAGCCCTTACATACACGATCAAGACAAAAGAAACGATATATGTTAATGGCCTTCCGAAAAAGGAGTTCGATCACATCAAAAGGCTGTTATATGGGCCTGGTGGTGGAGCCGGCGGCGGACCCCAGATGGATAGATTTGTTAGGTCTTTCATTGAGCTGGGGTATCCACGAGCTGGTAGGGAATGCATTCATTACATTCAGGCGCTATTTAGCGATGATACTAACGTATGGGATTATAGCGTTGGAAGAGTCTTTACGAACAGCCCGAGGTCGTGGCCAACCGATAGAACGCGACTCGGAAGGCTTGCCTATGAATTTACGGCTGCCACCGACAGAAGCGTCCATCTATACCTTTGCTCTCGGCCCGTCTTTATCAAATGGAATTTCTACCCTGACCACCAATTGCGGTAGAGAATATGACAGTCCACCAAGGGAGTTGCTCGAGGAGGTGACGACACTACCAATGATCAGGGACACCTATAGTCAGACATCTGATTCTTCTGGTAGTAGCAGCACTATCAAGGAAGTCGCTCCTTGTGGCGGGAAACAATCAGCATTCAAGGAGGTGGTGCTTCTCTAGGTTCAGCCTACGCGGCGGGATACAGATAGCAATAGGGGAACGAAGCCATCAATTGTTCAGCGTCAAGCAATGGAGGACATACAATCTGACTCGCAATAAGGCGTGATCAGGGGCAGTGATTGGATTTTTCTATGCCAAAAGGATGGCGATCTGCTTAACGTTCAAAAGCCCTGGACTTGTTCAACAGCACTTGGGAAGTGTTGAATGAGAGATCCGAGGCGCAAGGGTTGAAGTTGTATGAGGCTGAAGAAGCATTGACATCGAGACAGGAGGTCCAAAAGCGATGTTCTTTGAGTTGGGGGAATGGAAGCGAAGGGAGTGGTTTTTGTGGTAAAAAGTGATTAGGCGCGCTGAGCGGCGCTGAGTTGCTGTATATCTAGTCAATTCATGGTTGTTCCTTTTCCAAGATGTTCTCGAGTCTCATTATGTTCAAGACGTGGTGTTTGTTTTCAAACAGAAGTTACCCAGCCATCCTCGGCAGCGGTGGTCGGTCGAGGGATAAGTCGTTGCACACCAAAATCTAACCCTCACCAAAAACGTGTATTAATTTGAGGATTAGAAAATCCAAAAATCGTTCTCAATAGCCTCAGTTACGGGGGAGCATTCAATTTACAGTATAGCTGAATCTTAAGACTCGGAATCATGAACGTGAAGTGGTGAAAAATTCAAACTCCTCTCCGGAGCAGCCACAGAGCCACACAGCGGCATAATCTTTTACCGACGACGAGGTGCAATTAATGCCGAGGTACATATCCCCCGCAAAATGTGCCCCTCGAATTGTACAGCTCTCAAGCTGTGCTCAATCATTCTCAGCTCATCCGCTCCCCAAGAAACCTCCTCGGTCCTCCCGACTCTTCCCTCCCGCTCATTCAATGCCATAAACCCCCAATCTCGCCATCCCCAACGATGAGCTCCCCCCCATTCACGCATCCCCCTCCTCCGACTTCCTTCACCAAACTCTCCTTCCCAGGTCCACACATCCTGCTCGTCACTCTCTCCCGTCCGCGCGCTCTCAACTGCATCAATTCTGCTGGCCACGCTGAGCTCGACGCTGTGTGGTCATGGCTTGATAATGAACCGGTTTTGCGCGTTGGGGTTGTGACGGGGCAAGGGAGGGCGTTTTGCGCTGGGGCGGATTTGAAAGGTGAGGCAAGCCCCCTTCTCATAACTCCTGAGCGGTTCTGATATCTCGATTCAAAAACGGCCCTGGGATCTAACATCCAACAGAATGGGATTCCGCCCAGAAACCCGACGCCCTCCCCCGCCCTCCCCTCCCCGCCTCAGGCTTCGGCGGGCTTTCGCGAAGGCGAGGGAAGAAACCCATCATCGCCGCTGTCAACGGCCTCTGCCTAGGCGGCGGCTGCGAGATGGTGGTCAACACTGACCTGATCCTCGCCTCCCCCACCGCCATCTTCGGCCTCCCCGAAGTAAAACGCGGCGTCGTCGCCATCGCCGGCGCGCTTCCCCGTCTGGCACGCACAGTCGGGAAACAGCGCGCGATGGAAATGGCGCTCACAGGCCGCAACGTCCCTGCTGCCGAGGCCGAAAAGTGGGGGCTCGTAAACGCGGTGTGCGGAAATGTGGTGCAAGAAGCGATTCGGTGGGCGGAGACGATCGCGCAGGGGAGTCCGGATAGTGTGATTGTATCGAGGGAGGGCGTGAGGTTGGGGTGGGAGTGTGGGGCTGAGGAGGCGGATGGGAGGGTGGTAGAGGGGAGGTTGTGGGGGGGGATGGAGGGGGGGGAGAATATGAGGGAGGGGGTTCGGGCGTTTGTGGAGAAGAGGGGTCCGAGGTGGGTGGGGAGTAAGTTGTAAGGGGGATGTGGTGGAAGGTGTATGTATGTACATGATGAGTTGTGTTTGGGTGGTGGAGCAGGAGCGTGGTAGGGGTTTAAGCGCTACCGGAAGATCAACCCTGCTGCCGGCTGGACTTGGGTGTCTAGCTATGAGCAAGAATTCATGTGGGAGAGATACCGATATGACTGAACATCGTCAACACTCTACCTCGTCGACCCCAGCCCCTCACAGGGCCCAAAAACATCACATCCCCTCCCCATCCACCAACCCCCTCAGCCTCTCCTTCTCCCCCTCCCCCCCAAAAACCGCCTCAATCGCCTCCCCGCACAGATTCACCACCTCCCGCCGGCTAAGCCCAAAGTGCTCCGCAGCCAGCAAATACTCGTTCGACAGCGGGCTGCAGAAAATTCCCACATCGTCCGTCTGCAAATCAAAGACTCAGTGAACGAGGTTCTAGCGTATTAAAATCCCTTTGGGGAGAGAAGGGGTTGTGTGTGGGCTGCTCACGCAAAGAACAATCGGACACCCCCTATCTCTCCACTCCCCAAAATGGTGCCCCGCAAACCCGCCAGAGATTAGTTTCGCATGCACGTTGCACGACAGGCACAGCTCCAGCGGTAGCTTCCTGGTAGTAATTTCCTGCTTGATGGCATCGGGGACGTGGATGACGTGGCCGATCCTGTCCGGGTTGTAGGAGAGCAGGGTACGCAGCTCCGACTCTAGTGACGGGGAGGCCACTTCGCCGAAATGCAGCGTTAGTTTCAGAGCGTGCTGTTTCGCCCGTGCGAACGCGGGGCCGTAGATGGCGACGTCGCCTTTTGCGGGATTGCCGCAGAGGTCGATGCCCACGACACCGCGCGATCGGTATCTGATGGCTAGATCGACGACTTCCATGGCTTCGGCGGCGGTGTTGTTGGCTCTGTCGACGGAGAGGATGAGATAGGTGGGCATTTCGTTGTTGGTGGAGGCGGAGAATGAGGCGATGCTGTCGAGGATGAGGGAGATGTGGTCGGCTTTGGTGATGTGGCTGGAGGGGATGGCGCGCGGGGTTGTGCGCAGTTCGAGGTAGGCGGTGTTGTCGGCGTGGAAGGAGTGAAGGACGGAGAGGGTGGAGGTGTGGAGGGAGGGGCGGGTAGTGAGGAGGTGGTGGATGGTGGTTGAGAAGAGGGGGAAGAAGCTGTGGGGGAAGGTGGTGGTTAGGGGGGTGTGGGGAGAAAGGGTGGGGAGAAAGGGGGAGAGGAGGGGAGAGGGAGGAAGGGGTGAGGTAGGATGCGTAGGAGATTGGATCCTGGCTTGGGTGGCATATCTCTTAACAAGGAAAACCGACGCCGGGGAAGTCAAAGAATGCTAGATAAACTGAGCCAAGGCACAGTTCTCGAGCTTGACGGCTTTGAAAGTATACAGCAAGATTATTCATGGGGGGCTTGCAGTAGACAAGAAGAAAAAGGGGTACGAAATCTGCACATCGATGAAGAAAGCTAGACAATGACGGAATAAACGCAAAGACTCGCAACATCGCAAACGCACGTCTTGATATCAAAATCAACCTTCCCCTCCGGTATCGCAACCAGCGGATCCTCCAAGCTCAACCCTGGTTCCGTCGTCTTTCTTTGCAGCCAAATCTCGTGAAGGCATGCTCGGCTGACGCTTCCGCTAAGGTGGGCATGCAGCTTGAAGTCTTGGTTGTTAGCTTCGTAGTCGGTGCGGTTTAATTCCTTGACGCGATGTTTGGAGAGCTTGTCTAGAGATGTTCATGGGGAGACGGCCTTGTCGACTAACCTCTATCTTTGGGAGCCGCTTTGTGAAATCGAGGGTGACGGACATGTTGGACTTCCGCGGGATGAGGTGCCAGGCTTGGGGACTAGGGGCTAGGGATGATTCAGAGCATGTCTTTTCGAAGTACCTATGCTTCTTCAACATTTGAAGCTATACTTAGTTTGTTCGCAGAGCGCGGCTGGCGCTTCTGGCGGCTATCTCAGGATCAGTTATGAGAAGAGAAAAGGACGCTTTTAACACATTTTATAAGTTCAGGTTATTTCAGATCATTTCAAGACTTCTTGAAGACTTTTTATAAAAAGAGATACTTTTTCTCTGTTGCTTTGGTTCATACCATCATCAAAAAAACGAAAAGATCGGTTACCCCCCTACCACCTGACATATGCGCCTAGGAGCCGTTTTCAAGTGTGGCGAGAAAATCTGCCTCTGCGGTTTCGGCGGACTTCGTAGTGTCAATGTCAGCTTCATCACTGTTAGCTGGCTTCTCCGCTGGCTCCTGGTCCAAACCGGCATCCTCGTGCTTCTTCTGCTTTTGCGCAGCTGCAAGAGAGGTGGCTGACGAAGCTAGGTTCAATGCCCCCGACACGATGTCGCCCGCGTGCTTCAGGAAAGTGGGACCGTAACGCTTTATTGGGTACTTCATGATATCAAATAGGAAACCCTCCTGCTGTAGTGCCTCCGGGGGTGTCTGTAAGAGAGCTCCTAAAGCGGCTTCACCGGCGATAGCTCGTTGCGTCATGGCGTCGTAAGTATACGCTGAAGACTCTGGGTTGTTTATGTCGGTTTCGGTGCCTGAGTTGACATCCGCTTCGGCCCCATCCTGGCCTGCAAGAAGCGAAAGTCCCGACTCTGCAACGCTCCCCAATATTGGGCCGGATATACGAAGACCTTTGCCAACGACCTCGCCAATCTTGAATTCTGTGTCCACGAAACCTTCAGCATCCTCAGTAGTGATGCTCTCAGTTAGCAACTTCACGAATGCTTCTGCGTTCGCATCGAGACGTGGACCAAAGCCAAGGGTGTTAGTGTCGGCGGGTGTGGTAGTGCGTGGTGGCTCAATTGCTGCCTCGTCGTTTTTCTTTGGAGGCTTTTGGGTTGGCACCGTTGTCATACGCCATGCACGCTCCATAACAAATGGCATGATCGTTGGCCCAGCGCGGCTGCAAATCGGCTGAAGTTTGAGGACCCTGGGCTGCATTCGTTTGAATATGCCCAGATCTTTACACTTGGAAGGGCCAAGCCGAACGATAGCCGTAAGTGCAGCCTCTCCAAGAAGAGCTCGTTCAGATACCCCTTCAAAGGAATAAGCCTCGACGAGCGCGGCTTCTGTCTTTTTCTTTTTCGTAAGCAAACTGCCAGCCACACTCAAGCCCACACTTGCAACCATTCCCATAGGCCCAGAGACTGCTAAGGCTTTTTTCAGAAAACTGAAGAAGCCTTCGTCAAGTGCGCTTTCCGAGTCCGGCTGCTCTGAAGGGATAACGGCTTCAGAGTCACCTGTGGAATTGTCAAGATCCCCGGCGCCTGTCTCTATGGGAACGTCGGTTTCGCCCCCCGAGGCAAGCTCCTTGCTTGGGACTGTAACCCACGATAACCAATCCGCTTCCGTGCCATCAACTGTAGCCATACCGCTTTCGTGCGATCCTGTCGGTTTTGCTTTAAGAACAGTAATATAAGCATCAAACGGATTACCATAGGTTCCTGAGATAACTGAGGCCGAGTTCGGATTTCCCCCAAGGACATGTACCCCTATAGACGCCATATCTGACTGACGAATAATGGGGGAGCCAGAATTCCCTAGGGACGTTAGCAGGACCCATTTTAGACATATCAGCTACCAAGTACCTCCATAAGTATCGATACTATATTGAAGCATCTTGGCCTTTGTTTTTGCGAGATCAAAGGTCGTACCAAGGTACATTTCGTACATAAACTGTCACGTGTCAGACCGGAGTTTGAGTCAAGGTAAAGTAAGGAGAAAACTGACTGCACCCTTCTCCTTCGTTTTGGGATTCAAGAGGTCTCCAGGGTAGCCTACCACACCGAGGACCACCTTTGCACCAGTCATTGGAGTTGGCTGGTACTTGATGGGTTTAATCCCGGTAAATGGTGGATTGACCTGTATAAAAGATACGTCTCGTGGCTCATTGCCTCCACCAGTGAGCCAACCCTCGGTAGTAGTGATTCGCTTCCCGGTGCGAAATTGCACCGCATAATTCCGACTATCTTTGATCGACTCCTTACCACTGTAGCCAATGTACGCTTTGACATGCGTCAGCCTTCCAAGATTATGCGACCAGTCGTAGGAGCAATGGCCAGCGGTCACAATCGTGTCGTTACTGATGAGCCAACCTGTAGCCATTGCCCAAGGGTCGTTCTGGTCCTGACCAGCGAAGCGGAGAAACAGTTTCACGATAGCTAATGCCTAATTAGTGTATTTTTTTGCTAAAAGTCTTTGTCACAAAGGCTTACAGCGATATTTGCCACCAGGCATGAAATCTTTCTTGTTGACCTTTGTCCGACTGTCTTCCCCAAGAACGCTTTCACCGGGATCGCCAGAGAATAGAGATTCGGTGTTATCTGGGGCCTCAAGCTCTGCGAACTCGGTACTACGAAGGTCCCAAACACCGGCCTTGACATTTTTGGTTTGGGGAGTCGAGCTCGTAGAAGTAGCTCCATCTACAACATGGGACGTGGGTGGTTTCGTAGCAACCTTGGTGTGGTTGACGACAGCTGTTTGAACAGGCGTGGAAGTCAGAGACGGCATGGTGTCGTAAGGTAGAATGATAGCTTCTAAGCACTTTGGCACAACGAGTTACTTGAAAGTAAATGGGCTTGGGGATAACAGCAATGTAAATTCCTGGCTTCACAAGTCTGATGTCTTACAATGTAGTTGAGATTGAGGATGAGGGAAAGGAAAAAAGGGATTATAACGATGCACCCATATATATATATATGCCTTCATATGCATGGAATCGCGAAGAATTCATGAAGCTCGTATTGTAAGCACATCAAGTCTCCTGCGATATCTCGACTCTTGCACCCCTCCCTCTCTTACACGAACTGCATAATTGGTAGTGCTGACGAGGTCTTCGAGCTCGAAACATTAAGTTCATGCACAATAAGCAAATATACTCATTCGACCGCGAGGCATGCAATCTGCACTCATGCTGGACTGGCAGCATAGCCAAGACACCTCAGACGCTGACAAAGGAGGGTCGAGTGTTTTTTTCTTTTTTCTTTCTTCATTAAGTGCTTGCAGCCTATGGCTATGGCACTATCTAGGCGCTGTGTGTATGCTAAGTTACATGTAATTTGGCCAAAATCGATGCTTAATATCTTCCCATTGTGGAGTCACCCCGATGAAATGAGGGTCGAGTGTTCAAGCGGTCTATGACTGCAGTATAAAGACTTGGTACAGTAGAACTTTCGCTTCCGACCGATCCTCGTTCTTGGATAACCTTCGATAGTACATGGCACAAGCCATGCTGCTGCGCGCTCACCTAATCACCCAATGAGTCTCTATACAATCTAAGATGCGGTACGATCTTTTCTCGTCGGATTATGTGCAGGAGTTGCAGGAATAACCGATTTGCGCTGGGAGCTACTAGTGGTATCAAAATATGCGGGCCTACTACTATCGTGCTGTTCGACTTGATGAGGTCGAAAAGTTCGAACAAAACCGTCGGTTAGACTCTACTTCATATCCAGTCAATCGTGCTCACCTAGGAAGACATAATTGCCTCGTTTGTTGGCGAGGAGAAATTGTGGCGCAGCTTTTATATACGCGTGAGGAAGCCCTCCAGTCACTGACAATACTTTCCTGAAGCACTCCAATGAGCCTCCGAAGCGATACTGCGAACTGCCTCCAATCTCGATCAATTATTTAAAGCTTGTGCTTTATGCGAGACCTTACAGGAATATCTCTAGAACCGCTTGTTTCGCCGGTCAATTATCCAGTGCGGTGTGTGGATTGAGTTCTATAAGTGCTCTTGCCAAGGTTCGAGAGCTGGCTGTAGGTGCGATTCAGCCCATTGGAGTGTATCTCGTCTGCTAGATTGCCAACGCGAGCGATCTAATCATGTAGCTCGTACATGCATATATCTGTCCAGACTTCGCAGCTGTCGTATAGGAGGTTGGATTAAAAACAATTAGTGCTGATTCCAGTGGTGGTGCTGACTGCAGCAACGGTGAGGTTGGGAAGGGAATGTGAATGTATGACGTGGCGATTCCAACATCATCCTTGATGCCTCTCTTCCATACGTCCATGTCCCGTTCTTGGCGCCAAGCAGCCTCCTTATCCACTGCCCTCTCTGTGTCTTGGCATATGTCTCTTACCGTATTCTGTTGGCTTTCTCCTCACCGTGTGCTTGAGCGCGCCCCTATGAAAAGTGTTCATTTTGGGGTCTTCCCTAGGTTTAACTTTTGGATAACAAAGGACAAATTGACCTATGCTTTAGTGCTCCTTAGGCTGCATGCTTGTTGTATGAGAACGTTATTTCATCGGTAGCATCCACACCGGCATAGAAGACCGAAACTTGATTCGCTTAATGTAGTAGGAAGAGTAAACGCCGAGATTCTCCACGAGCTTCGAAAGAATTGGTATGGTTGAGGTCTAAGCTACGAGTGGTTTGAAGATCTTTCGGTAGGGCTGAAGCGGCGTAGGTACAGCAGTCTATTTGAAACATACCGATAAAACTTAAAATTGAAAAAACACATCAAATACATGGATCTAAATTATAACACATTCTGTTTTGATAAAGCATGGCTTTGAAGCGAGCTATTCGGATCTACCTAACCTATGCTTATTAGCATTACTGATGAGAAACAAAGACATGACGAGATGTGAAATTATACCCAGTTTGCTTGCACAGCGTGACTGGCGCTTCCGGCGGCTGTCTCAGGGTTAAATCACATCCAATAGCTCCCCCATTGAATATCAACATAGAGATATCGTTCCCAATGGAGTTACAACCAGTTTATTACGATGTCAATTCATCTCGCCCAGAAACGTCATCCCCTAATCATTCCCTTGGGATAGGAAATCGCGTGCATCAGGTTCCGCACAAGCGCCCACGATTAGTAAAATCTTGTGCTATATGTAGGAACAAGAAGCTCAAGTGCGACCGGCTTTTGCCCTGTCATCAATGCAGCAAATCTGGGCGTGCACCACAGTGTTACTATGGCCGTGAAGATGAGAATATTCCTCAAGCTCGGGCGACCGAGGAGTCGAGTTTGGAAAGTGGTCAGAGGAGAAGGAAGATTCCAAGCCCGACAGGTTTTGCGGAAGTCCGAAGTCACGTCGGACTCCCTGCTATATTACCCCCAACTCCAGCCCTGGAGAACAATGAGAGTATAGGGGTGATCGAAAATCTCCAAAACCGGGTTGACAAGCTTGAAAAACTACTAAGCAGCCATCCAGAGCTTTCAGCTGAGAGCTCTAGACAATTCAGCCTTGGATCCAAGCCAGGAGCCGGCAGCTTAATAAATGTCGGTACACTGAATGTAAAAGGATTGAGATCTCGATTCCATGGGCTGTATCAAAAACATACTTTACTAAATGAAGTGAGTCTCCAGCCCATGCTTGTATTGTAGGAGCAATTTATTTACTAAATGGCATAGTTTGATGAGGCAAAAGGGTTCATTCGAGGTTGCTTTGAAGAACCGAGCATTATTACGATGGTCAGAGAGTGCCAGTCATTACAAAAAGATGCCATGAAGAAATATTCGGCCTCCAAACATCACAACTCTATTGATGACTCTTCTACGCTTTCTGGGATGTTGAGAATGATTCCTCAACGAATCGTTTGCGACAGGCTTGTGAGAATCTACGTTGACAATTTCGAAAACGCATTAAGGGTTTTGCATATTCCAACATTTCTAACAGAATGCGACAATTTTTGGACATCTCAGAAAGACAGCACAATAACTTTTACTGATTTTATACCTCAATTATGCATTACCATGGTAATTGCATCTAGTCTAGATGGTCCTACCACCGTTGAAAGTGAGATGCCAGAGAAAGATTTTGGGGCATCAGAAGCTTGTGACATGGTAAGGCGCTGGATGGACGGTCTTAAAGGAAAACAACGAATAAAGCTTTCCACTATACGCACACAGACTCTTCTCGTGCTTGCTCACCAGACCAGGCACAAGCGTGCCGAAGAGATATGGAGTGAGACTGGTGCACTAGTCAGATCCGCAATGATAATAGGCCTCCATCGGAATCCGACCGAGTTCCCTGATCTGACTAGGTTTGAACAGGAACAGCGGCGAAGGCTTTGGATGACCATAGCGGAGATAGACCTTCAGGTTTCGATGACCTGCGGGATGCCAAGTATGATTCGAGGAGCCGATTTCGAGTGGTCTATCCCAGCAAACGTCAACGATAAAGACTTGTTCGAAGACATGGCTTTACCTCCAATGCAGCAGTCTTCCGACGAGTGGACTGACTCTTCGTGTCAGGTTGCTTTAGCTAATTCACTCCCATTGAGATTAGACGCAATGGGCATTGTCAGCAATATCAGAGTTGAAGCGGATTGTGAGGAGATCTTGAAGCATGCAAGGAAAATCGAAGAATATCTCCGAGACCTACCTGCTATCTTGAAGCCTGATAGTACTTCAGACCAGGCTAATGATGGATCTGGACGTCTTTTTGGCCGGACTCTGCTCGATGTGTACCTTCGCCGAGTAGTTTTATATATCTACCGACGACTTGCTTGGCTGGGCTCTGCTGAGGCTCGAACTGCGTGCGTCCGATCATCTTTAATCATTCTCTCACATCAAGATGCTTTCGATCCAAACGTGGCGGACCTTGACGTTATCAATTCGAAACAGTATTGGGATCTTTTCTACACTTTTTGCAAAGTCGATATCGTGCAAGCAGCATTAAGTGTCTGTTCTGAAATCAAAGCAATGACTCACATTTCTTCCTCCCCGAGTAACAGGATGACGTCTAGCAAGGATAAAGAGAGAACACACAACCAAGTGATGCCAGCAAACTCTCTGGAGAACACTTCGGCGTGGACAAAAGCTAGCCTCACAAGAATCGTCGAAAATGCGGTTGACGGTCTTGTAAGAAGAGCTGGAAAGCTTGGCAGCGATTTGAAAGACCCTGTTTGTATTTCTATCATCTTACAATCTGTGAGGACAAACGGCTCTGCAGTTAGCAAAGAAGTATTGATGCGGGAGGGGTTGATTACTGTCGTAAATGGATATCGCCAAACGCTCAAGGACGAAGTAAATACCGGCTATAGTGCCAGCAAGGCCAAGAATACTGTAATGAAGCACCTTTTGTCCCCTTTGATAAGCTTTGTTAACCGCAGCTTAGGGATTACGCCCATCTATGTCAATAACAGCTGAAATTGGGAGTTGTGTCAATGGAGGCTCAAGTCCCGTTACGCTGTCCCATCGTCAAGGTTACTCAGTCCATGATAATGCTGCTACACAGAGTATAAATAGCTTTGTAAGCACCGCTCTCTTGTCATCTGCTCTGTACTCCAGCATATCATCGGGCAAAATGTGGCCGTTCTTTTTAGCTGTTCAACGCGTGATTTTCGACTGACACTTGTCTTTCCTTAGCTACCAACCTGGGAAATCGATTTCGAAGCGGTCGACTTCGGCTTCGGTGCGGACTGGGACTTAGATCACGCTTGGCTCTGACTTGTTATATATGTTACTACACTCTCGAAGAGCATTAAGTACAGTCGATGATATCATAGATATTCAACATGGGGTAAAGCCTTGCGAATTTAGACTACGACCACCGCTAACTATGAAGTGCCCCTCCTAAGTAATAGCAGATCCGGGTAACCTCGCTTTTCACAAATGATCTCGAGCAGAGTCCCTTTTCCATCGGCCATAACAGCCCAAGAATGATCAGTGGCAGCTCAACTTAATTCGAAATTACTGGAGACTTTCCATCCCACGTACTCTTCTCTACCGAAGCCACCAAGAAGACCGCTACACTTCTTCGAGATATCGCGCTCATCAAACCGATTCCTTTACCCTGGTCCCCATATTCCTTAACTGCTTTCGCATCCTCATCCGTCAGTCTTGCCGGTCTCACTAACACAAAATCCATCCCACTTTCTTTTACAGTTCGATCAACCACATCATGGTCCTCAAACGAGGCCGCCATATTTGACTTTCTGAACAAGCACCGGAGCGGGAAACTCAGACTGGGAAATGAATCACCCGCACCCAGAGCAGCCATAACCACAAGCTTGCGAACGCCGCATTTCTTCATGGCGGCTATAACATTGGTATTGCAATTGGTCATTAGCCGAGGTGGCGAAACGACGGCCGAAAAGGGACTATCACTCGCGCGGACGGAGCTAAGCGTAACGATTATAGCGTCTGGAGGTTCATTCGGGGTAGAGTTGAATGCTGAGAAGACGTCGGACTGATTGAGAGGAGTTCCTGAACGATCAGTGCTTGTACCACGTATTTTGGGGTCTATCGTGCATACCTTTCACGATGGTCAAACCAATCCGCGGTTTCAGAGCATTGGGATCTCGAGCCAATGTCGTAACCGTATAGCCTATAATTACACCGTATAAGCATCTGCCTACGCAGAAAAGGTGGAAAAACAGACCTCGCTCCAACGCTTCATCAATGACAAGCTTGCCCGTCCGACCAGTCCCACCAATAACCAGGACACGCATTGTTGGTCGCGTATTCGAAGTATAAAATTGCTGCAAATCCAGGTGCGGTTGTGAATATCAAGAATTGAAGTGGACGACCGAATCTTATGTATTACAGTTAGTGTTGACGACCTTTGGGATATCGTAGCCTTTATGACACAGGGAATTGGGAAAACCGAGACCCAAGGACTACAGAGGTTGGATAAGACCTTCGTTACCCAAGAAAGGCAATCGGACTTTGTCGGATGCGATAATCGGATCCGAATCCCGGGGCTGGTGTCGGGACCGACAATTACACAACTCAAAACCATATGTCTAACTACTTAAAGTTCAGCATCAGTCTGGAAAACCCGCAGTTGTATCATCAGTATATATATATTGCATCCGATTATTTCTTGGGCTCAACATTCACCGATTGAACTTCAGCAAGCGGCACAGGAAGACACTTGACACCCGAATTAAAGCCCTTACAAATCCGAACCGCCATGGGCTCCATGGATTGTATCCCCGTGACTATTATCGGTGGCGGTTTAGCGGTATGTCTACTGTGAAGTCCGCAGTCACGACAGTTAGCTGACGGATTTAGGGACTCAGCCTGGCCGTTGCATTACACGAACAGTCCATTCCATGCAAGATATATGAACTCCGCTCTCCGAGCTTCAGCCATGGAGGCGCCGTCATGCTCTCACCTAATGCCTTACGGATCCTTGATACATTAGGCGTCTACGAACGGGTTTGCAACAAGGGCTATCACTTCGAGACTATAGCGTTCAAAGATGACAAACACGAGACAACTGGCTTATACTATTTCGGCAACCAGGAACTCTATGGCTACAAAGCCCTTAGGATCTACCGGCAGGTTCTCATCAGTGAACTACTACTGATGATCAACGAACGTCACATTCCTATCGAATTCGATAAGAAATTCTCTCACATAATCTCGGAATCCGAAGAAGGCGTTTCCTTTGCATTTGCAGATGGAATCAACAAACATACCTTACTACTCGTTGGTGCTGATGGCATTCACTCCAAGGTCCGCCGATATATCTCTCCCACCGCAGCCCCAATATATTCTGGCCAACTAGCCATGACCTACACCCTTCAACGCTCACACCTGCGTTTCCCACCCGCCATGACCTATCACCTCCCTGCAGCCATCTCTTCACCCAAAAACGGCATGTTCGTGCTCGCTCCCCAAAGCGTTGACGGCGAGGAATTACTAGCCGGGACTCAGCGCACTTATCCCGAGACTGATAGAGCGGGATGGGATAAACTGTATACCTCGAAAGACGAATTACTGCAACTCATCCAGACGAATATGGAGAACTGGCCCGACATGGTGCAATCCGCTCTTGAACACATTTCCCTAAATACCCTGACCATCTGGCCCTTCTACACCCTCCCCCACCTCCCCAAATGGTCCTCCTCAAGCGCCAAAGTACTCATCCTTGGCGACGCCGCGCATGCGATCCCCCCCACCGCGGGCCAAGGCGTAAACCAAGCCTTCGAAGACATCTACATGCTTTCCTTGCTCCTCTCCAAGCAACCATCATCTAACATCTCCATGCGCGAAACCCTCAAGTTCTGGCAAGAAAAGAGGCAGGAGAGGGTAGATGGGGTGTTGGAGCTAACGAGGAAAATGAATAACAAAAGACTGCCCAAGGAAGAGAGGGAGAAGCTGGGGGAGGGGCAGGTGTGGGACGAAAAGAAGGGTGGGGGTGGGGGGGAGGAGATGCGATGGTTGTATTTGCCAGGGATTGAGGAGGTGGTGGAGGGGTGGGGGGCTTTGGACTGTGATAATAAGCGCTGCTAGATTAGCTTGTTGGCTAGGGTTACACGGGAATCAGCCTAGAAAGGGTCGGGGAAGGCGTGAAAGGAAACTCATAAAAAAAACTCTGATTGCCATTAGCTGCAGATTTAAAAATCGTCTAGTCGGTACCTACCTTATCGTATCTCCTTCCTAATCTCCTCCCCCACCTTGACATCCCACATCACACCACACCCAACCCCAAACCCCCATCTCCGCCCCTTCCTCCCCCCTACCTCCCTTCAGTCCCAGCTCAGCAGCCCGACCCCATCCACCCCCACCCAGAACCCCCAGAATCTCAATCGCAACCGCAATACCTCAAAGAGCTCTACCAACGCCTCCGGTTCTGCGCTTCCGTAGCCTTCACCAAGTCCCAGCGACGGTAGGGTTGTAAAGAGTGGAAAAGGGTTATCTTTATTCAAGACGCTGTGGTGGAATTTTAAAAAGGGGGAGGGGGGTTGTTTGGTAGTGGGATTGAAGTGGGTTTCTGTCCCTGATGGTATTCCCGAAGGTTGAGACTGGTAAGATTGATGTGGAGGGATGCGGGAGTGGGGTACGGAATCCTGGAAGGTGAAGGGTTGAGAATGTAAGGGGGAAAGATAGGTGAGATAAGTAAGCTTGGGTGCACGGGTGAAGGAATGTAATTGATTATTTGGGGAGGGGGGGTGACGAGGGGGAGGTGATGTGTCTCTGGAAGAAGATGATATCAGGGAAAGGAAGAGAGCGCTGGGATGATGAGGTTGCTGGCCATGTTGGTGTTATGTGTGACCGTGTACATCGATGAAGGCCCGTATGTAACACGTCAAACCCCCCCCCCTGCCCTCGACATCTCCAGCATCCAAGCATCGTCCGTTTCGGGACTAGTATCGATAGTTAAGACCGTACTTCATTGCTTAAGAGAAAATGACTCGAACTTCTCGATGGTGCTCTCTGCCTTTTCCCCGAACCTCCATACAACAAACCTCCCCCCTTGGGCCTCCGCATGTTCATGCTTGGGTTACCGTACTGTGGCTATGGTCGCTGAATCAGGTGGATATGAGTTTAATGGTTAGGTACTCGTTTCGGATGGTTGTTATAGTGATCGAATCGCCTTCCACTTAGCGCGAGAAGAAGCGGTAACGGAAGGCTTGTGGGTTTCTGGGGCGTGGTTGGCTGGGTTTTGAGTTGGAGAAAGATGAGGGAGTTTGTTGGGGGGTTTTTTTGAGGAGGGATTGGGTTTCCGGGAGGTGGAGAAGGGCTCGGTGAAGGAGAATAGGGGGTGGTTGGGATTTGTGGAGGGATGTAAAGGGATCTTGTTAGGCGCAGATGGGAAACTAAGGTCTGAGTTGAATTATCCAGGCAAATACATTAGGACTATTCATGCTCCTGGAGTATCCCTCAGTCCATATAAAATGTATGGGCAGAAATTGGGAAAGCCATCATGGTGGTCATACTTTCAGTTTCGTCAGTAGTCGATGTAAACGAGAAAGCCTTGAGACAAGCTCAAATACCGTTCCAAGCGAGTGCATTGAAGTTGAAAAGAAAATGATAGCACAGATAATAAATAGCAAGGTAGATTTTAGGTTAGACTGGGAGACAGATAAGAAGTTTAGTAGAAGATCTGGATATTCTTGATAGTAATTAGACTCTGATATCTGTGCGGTGGTTGAACTTCTACTTTTGCCAGCCTCAGATGCCGGGACTCAACGAATCGTGAGGATGGGACTATAATGGATCGATATAAGAGAGACTTTTCAGCAGTTTTCTATTTGCAAAATATGATTTCTCATGTGGGAAACATGGAACAGTACGCCAATTGAATAGCCACTCAAGCGTGGGCGTATAGTGAGGCTTGCGGAAGTGGCTCAAGATGTTGGAGAACCGAGATAGATCAATTGTTTGTGTCGTAGATGTCTGGAAACCCTTGTCATGGTTGGCAGGCTCAGATATGGGTAGAAAATCATCGGTTCGAAGCATAATGTCACTCCTTTTCTTTTTTCGCGACATCATAGTTCTTTGTTAGCCATCAGATGTCTGCCGGCAGATATAAGATGTAACAGCTCAGAAGTCAGACAGTTGCGCATCTCAGTTGCTTCCCATTACTGGTTGAGGTCGTCCAGTGGGCCATGCTTAAGATTCCATCATAGGGCCTCTCAGTAATAGTCCGTCCACAAGTCTGCCGCATACGCATCTGTCAATCTCCTATCCGTTCCATATCTAGTTCACATTGTTAGCGATATTGATGAATTCATCTGAAAACAAAACAATAGACACAAGGACTATAATCACAAGGGCGTCGCGCACTTTTCCTGCCACTTCACAAATCCCCCATCAAGTACGTAAACCTCTTGATCTGCAACCTTTGCTTGCGGGTCAACGCCTTCAGCGCCCAAGACGCCCAAATTCTTGCTCCCCATACCCGAGTCCGGGTTTATTACAGATACTGAGACTTCCCGGTGATCCTCTGAGGTCTCTTGCCTCTTCCTCTGATCCATTCTCTTCTCATCCATATACTTTCGTGCTGCACGAGGACCTCTCTCTTGGCTCAACGCGCAATGAAAGACCACAATTTCTTTATCAGCCAGGGTTCGGAAAAGTTGCGGGATGCGGTAGTCTAGGGACGTTGATGGCACATGGGTAGAAGTATGAATGTGACCTCCTACATGGTCGTCACCACGGACGTCAATGATGGCGACTTTCGACGCATCAAGAGACAGTAGGATAGACGAAAGCTGCTCGCGAGTCATGCGTTGCAAGGGAGCGTTAGGAAGTTGGGCTTGCATTTTGAACGCTTTGGTTCCAGATGGAAATGGAAATTCGGATATCAGATGGAGAAAGTACGTTCCCAAGGAAAAAGACAAATGCTTGCCGTGGTGAGGCGGTATTGCATATGCCAAGACTGGTCAAGGCGAGGTAGTTGTCGTCGACGTCGTCGTCGCTGTTAGCTTGTCGTCATCAATGGTGGGAATCGGGTGAGGGGCACGAGGGGGGTGGGAAAGCGGAAAGGCGGAAGAGCAGCAACGGGAACTAAGGGGTAGCTCACTTATACCTTCCCTTTCAGGACAGAGAGTATTGTTTCCGTAATGTATTTTCATATGCAACCCATCGATATTCGATAAAGATTACATTACGCTGGCCTCACGATCTTTTCTGCAGCGGTCGAGTTAGAGTTACACAGTGCCCACAGTACTCTGGATTCCTGCAGCTAATCCGTTCCTATCTTCTCGTTCGATAATCCATTGGACAGCCCAACCACGTATTCAACGCCAATTTATTCCCCGAAAAAAACCGTGTACCGCTCAAGCCTCTTTCGAAGTCCTACCCCACACACCGCAAAATCGAGAAGGCAAACACCGTGGTGCATGTCGCGACAGCAGGCAGATAGGTGGGCTCGGAAAAGGTACTTTGGTTAGCAGGCTCAGCCACAAGAAGACAGGAAAGCTGTCAGGCCTAGCAATCTTGCTTTTTGGGTCAGTAGAGAAACCAAACACCGTCGTGCTGGCCAACCTGACGTACTCAACACCCCTAGCACGCTACTTGTCAGCTTCTTGCCTTTTCTTTGTATGAGTCTCTACACAGATACTGACACATCTTTCACTCAATAGAACTATAGCGGTCCTTAGAAATTTTCAGAATGCATATCAGCCAAAAGCTTGCGGAGGCGGAGCGGACGGGGAAGCCAATGTTCTCTTTCGAATTCTTTCCTCCTAAAACGGCGCAGGTAAATATCTCTTACGACCAATCTCGGATCGTATCATTATACTGATGCCCGGTGTAGGGAGTTCAGAACCTTTACGACCGTGCGTTCCCGCGAATAGAACTCCGTGTCTAATAGCTTTATAGTGTCTTGACTGACGGAGAACAGGCATGGATCGAATGCACGATTTAGGCCCTTCATTCATTGATGTCACTTGGGGCGCTGGTGGGACTTTGTCACATCTCACGTGTGAAATGGTTAATGTCGCACAGACATTCTACGGTCTTGAAACATGCATGCACCTTACATGTACCGATATGGAGCTAGAGAAGGTCGACAATGCGTTGAAAGAAGCTTACAAGGCAGGTTGCAGCAACATATTGGCTCTTCGTGGAGATCCTCCGCGAGAGAAGGAGAAATGGCAGGCAATAGAGGGAGGCTTCCGCTATGCTAAAGATCTCATTAAATACATCAGGGAGAGATACGGTGATCACTTCGATATCGGTGTCGCTGGCTATCCGGAAGGCTGCGATGATCAACAAGATCCGGATATATTGCTGGATCATCTAAAGGAGAAAATTGATGCTGGCGGGACTTTCATTGTGACCCAGATGTTCTATGATGTTGATAATTTCCTTGACTGGGTGGGGAAGTGCCGTGCTCGAGGTATCAATGTTCCTATCGTCCCAGGAATCATGCCCATACAAACACACGCGGCGTTCTTGAGACGCGCAGGCTGGTCCAATTGCAAAATTCCGCAGAAGTGGACAGACGCCCTAGAACCCGTAAAAAACGATGATGCCAAGGTCCGAGAAGTAGGAAAAGGCCTCGTGGCCGAAATGTGCCAGAGGATTATCGGCGCTGGTATTGTGCATCTACATTTGTAAGCATGCCATTGACACATCCCACTTTCACTGTGTTCACGCTTTGCCTAGTTACACCATGAATCTTGCACAGGCAACGCGAATGGTACTCGAAGAACTGGATCTCGTATCTAAGGACGGGACACCAACCAGCAAGCCGCTACCATGGCGACAATCGCTAGGGCTCAATCGCAGAGAAGAAGATGTAAGACCCATATTTTGGAAAAACCGTAACAAATCATACATTGCCCGCACCCAAGATTGGGACGAGTTTCCCAATGGCCGCTGGGGTGACTCTCGATCACCCGCTTTCGGCGAATTAGACGCCTACGGCATCGGTCTAAAAGGAACGAACGAGCAAAACATCAAGCTATGGGGAACCCCCAAAAGCCTGCGAGACGTCGCTAATATCTTCATCCGCTTCCTCGAAAAAGACCTCCAAAGCCTGCCGTGGAGTGAATCCCCCATCACAAGCGAAACAGACTCCATAAAACCAGGACTTATCGACCTAAACCGCAGAGGTTTACTAACCATTACTTCTCAGCCCTCCGTCAATGGCGTGAAATCTTCCCATCCAATCCACGGCTGGGGGCCACACGGCGGATATGTATATCAAAAGGCTTATCTGGAGTTACTTGTCCCACCGCAGATTATCACAGAACTAATTGCTCGCATCGACAAGGACCCAGACATGACCTTCCATGCCGTTAACAAAGACGGGGATCTCAGGACCAATGCTCCGAGCGAAGGTCCTAATGCTGTGACCTGGGGTGTCTTCCCAGGTAAGGAGATCGTTCAGCCGACCATCGTTGAGACTATAAGCTTCCTGGCATGGAAGGATGAGGCGTTCAAGCTTGGGTCAGACTGGGCAAAATGCCATTCCGCGCTAAGTCCCAGTCGGCAACTCATTGACGGGATTATAAATAATTGGTATCTGATTAACATTGGTATGTTCCCCTTAACACGCTTTTATGTTCCCACATGTCGTATGTAATATGAGCCAAAATTTGCTGATTGATATAGTCCACAACGACTTCCACTCCACCCATGGCATCTTCAGGCTCTTCGACGGCCTCGAGGTTAAGAATATGGACGATCCAGCGGCTGTCACTAAGCCAGTGATCAATGGCGTCCACGCCAATGGTACCGCCGAGTTAAATGGGTCCTTTAAGACCGACGAGACGGTCTTCAACGAGGTCAATAAATAGACCTACAACTACAACATCTTTACACATCGCCTATGAGAGGATAGAGCAAGCAATAGAGTAACCACCGAAACATTCATCATCACCACTGCACAACCACTCCGCCTTACACGACCGCTTCTCCTAACCTACTATATCAACCCTCCCAGCTTATCCATCACCATTTCCAATCCTGGACGTTTACATATTCCTCGCAAATTCAACATATACCAGCATAGCGTCGGCGTTTTTCACCCTTGGACATTTCATATACCATTCAACACATATCCCCCATTTTATACACAATAATTTCTCAACGAATTAAAAATCACAAGAGATGGGCACGCAGAACGGCGTTTGCGGTCTTCAACGACTAGACGAGCGCATGATCGTTTTATAACATGATGGCGACGGCGCAGTTGTTTTGTCGATATTTAACTATTAGACGATGTTTCTGTGGTGGGATAACTGAAGAGGGGGTGGGGGGGTTATATCTTTTTGGGGGAGAGTTGGAGAGGAGAGGCCTTCAACGGCTGTACGTAGAGAAAGCTGAGAATTCGATTTCTCCAGATCTTCTCATGCGATGCATATACCGATTCTCTGTAGAACATGTGCAGTTGTCATATCAAGTCCCTAATCGAGCCCATCGTTAACTCGAGCTTTCTCCGCTACGCCTTCAGCCGGCAAAAGACCAGAGTGATTGCGTAAGAAACCCTCTTTGTCTTATCCTCATGTACGCGAAAGGTACCGTTGACATTCTGTTCCCCCGTAATGAGTCCACAATCCCATCTACCGCCTCTGCGTCTTCCCCATCCCTCTCTTGCCCGAAAACTATTGCGCACACAAACCCATTAGCTCTCAAAACCACAAAAGCACAGAAGAGCATAAAGAAAACTCACCAAGTGCTTCGGCATCGCACTACTAGTATGCCGATCCGCCTCCCCCTGCCTCGCCATCCGATTCATCTTCTTCTGCCCCAGCTTCTGCAGTTTCTCCGCTTTGCTCCGCGCGCCGACACTCGTGACTCCGTCATCGCGTCTATTGCTCTGACTGCGCGCTCGGCTGCGATCTCGCACATTGATTGTGCTAGCGCTAGGGGCGCCGTCGATGTCCATGGCGTCTTCGGTGGCGGTGCGGCTGCGGGAGAGGGGCCGGCCGCGGGATTGGGAGCGGGCACGGGCGGAGATGGGGGTGGTGTCGTAGCCGAGGCGGTCGAGGTGGTCTTCCATGGCGGAAAGTTTCTTGGTGGTGGCGGGGCGGGGGATGACGGCGCGGTTTTTTAGGGATTTGCGCATTTTGTTTTCGTTAATTATGAGTTGTCTTTTTTCTCGGATTAGCTCCGCTTTCATTCTCGTGTCGGCTTCTGTGGCACTTTCGACGCTGTCGTCGGAGTCGTAGTAGCCGCTGGCTTCGAGCTTTTCTTCCTCTTCTTCGAGGGCCTCCAGTTTTGATTCAATGTCCGGGTCGATAAAGTCGTAGACGTTTTTCCCGTCGAAGACTTCAGGAACGCGATCGTGAGTCCAGTCGGGGTTTTTCAGGAGGTATTTCTGCTTGAGATCGACATTGAAGACGCCTGCACCGCCGTTTTCTTCTTCGATGTCGCGGGCTAACTTAGGTTTATTGGGGTCATTCTTGTCGTACTTGCGGAGCTGCTTTACGGCTTCGGGGATATAAGGCTCGCGAACTACACCGCCGAGTGGTTGGGCGACGTGAATTCGTGTCAGGACGTCTCCAAGTCGGCCGCCGATAGTACCGCTGGTGTTGTTTGCGGAGCCGGCTTTTAGTTTCTGGGCGACGCGATCGGCGATGAGGCGGTCACAGGCGGCGTTCTTGACGGCGGTGACGCCTTCCGTTGTTGTGCAGGAGAGTTGGAGGAGTTCGACGGTCCCTGGCGTAATGATGGAGTCGAGGAGGACTTTGGTTTCAGGATCAAGATCCTCAGGGCGGGTGATGTCAATTTTGTTGATGACTATGAAAACGAGTTTGTTTGCGAAGAGCGGTTTGATGGATTGGAAGAGCTGGATTTGTGCTTGGACAGAGTAACCGCATTGTTCGGAAAGATCCATGAAGTAGAGAATCGCGGAGCGGAGGTGGGCAATTGCGGTGATGGATTGCATTTCGATAGTGTTCATTTCTTCAAGTGGGTGATCGAGAATACCAGGGGTGTCTATGGCTTGGAAGCGAAGGTATTTGTAGTCGAAGTGGCCAACAAACAGACTCTTCGTTGTGAACGCGTATGGCTGAACATCGACATCTGCTCTTGTAACACTTCGGAGAAAACTCGACTTCCCGACATTGGGATATCCGCAAATGAGTAAGGTCCTGGTATTTGGATCGATTGAGGGTAGACGGCCCAGATGCTGCCGAACTTGTTCAAGATACACGAGAGGGTCTTTCAGCCGTCTGCATATGGTAGCCATGCGCCCGAGAGCGGCACGTTTGAGTTGCTTGCATTGGAACAACGACTGCGCATATTTGAGTAGACGGACATAGTCTCGGGAGACAGTCTCGATCAGATGCTTTGCTGTAGAAAGCTGCCCAAGGGCAATTCGAAAATGGTCCGCATCGTAGAGTGTATTCAGCAAATCCTTGTCTGGACATCGCTGTCAGTTATGGCATCCACAGGATAGGAATACGAAGATTAGAGCTCGACTTTGAGGGGACTGACGAAACGGATGTATATCTTGCAGACGCGGAAACCCATCCAAGATAAGGGACAACTTCTCCGAGAAAGTCTCCTGTGTGTATTTGACCTTGCGAGTATAGAAACCTGCCGTACGTTAGCTAATATGACCAAAACCTGTGCCGCTGGCGCATACCCCTTATTCTGCTAATCTTGAATCCTGATCTGATCTGGGTAGGCAAGCGTCGCTGTGTGCGACTGAGAACCACATCAAGGAACTCTTGGCTCGTAGGCACCGGTTGTATCTCCTTCCAGGTGGTTTTCATATTTAACTCTTGAGCTCAGAGTGGGTGTCGGGTTGTGATGCGCTTCACATTCAACAGCTGTGGAGGGGCGGCGAGAAGGCGGTCGAAGATTAACAGCGAAGTCTTTGTGGGGCAACTTTTCGCGAGGCGGGAGCTAAGACTCGCTTAACTTTTCACAGCCATCAGGCCATGCGCAGGACTTGTTCCTCCCAGGATCAACACAAATAAACGCAACAATCCACTCTGCCTTCGTTGCTGTCTAAAGTGGTGCTTTGCAGTCCCTAACCGACCAACTCTCGCTTCAACACACTAGCCGACGTCAGCGCTATCATGGACCCGCCCAATCCTCCCCCCGCCAACCCGATCACCGCCCAAACCCCCACCCAAACAGACGAACCCGACGATCTCAACGCCCGCATCCAAGCTCTCCAAGCCCGCCTTGATGCCATGCATCCTCTCCCGGTCGTCAAATCCTCGCAGACCTCAAACAACGCCCCCAACACCGCAGAATCTCTCACCACCGCTATCTCCGCATCCGCCTCCCTCCTGCCAGACTACAAGCGCTCCTTCCTGCACTCCTGCCTATCCGCGCATGTCCTAACATTCGGCATTTACACCCTGAAATCCGGCCGCCGATCCCCCTACTTCTTCAACGCCGGCCTCTTCCACCGCGCCTCGCTGCTGCGCTCCATCAGTAGCGCTTACGCGCACACTCTCATTACCTACAGCATCTCCAATCCTGGTTTCAAGTTCGATATTGTATTCGGTCCGGCGTATAAGGGCATCCCTTTGGCTACAGCTACGGTCGATAAGCTGGCGGAGTTGGATGAGAGGAGGTATGGGGATGTGAGCTTCTCGTTTAATAGGAAGGAAGCTAAAGATCATGGAGAGGGAGGGAGCATTGTGGGGGCAGGACTGAGGGGGAAGAGGGTACTAGTTCTGGACGACGTTATCACGGCGGGGACGGCCATGAGGGAGGCTTGTGGGATAATCGCCAAAGAGGGAGGCTCTTTGGTCGGAGTAATCGTGGCCTTGGACCGCATGGAGAGGATGCCAGGAGATGGAGTAACAACAAGTGCAATTGGACAAGTGAGGAGGGAGTTTGGGGTGCCGGTGTTGAGTATCATCACCTTGAACGACTTGATCAAGGAATTGCGGGGAGTGGGAGGGACCGACTTAACACGCATGGAGGAATATAAGAGATCCTATGGAGCAAGTGATTAGAGATCAGAATGTTTGGGCATAGGCAAGCAAGAAGAGTGAGGGGCGGCAGCGTAATGATACCCAGGGATTGAATAGGAATCGGCAGGCAAGCCATGATACCATACGCACGCGAATTAGGATAGAAGATGGCAGGAGAGCCGCACAAGTACCCATTTACCGTTTTGCGCAACTCTCTCATCTAGTCTTGTAGACACAGGGCTTCAGCACCTTTGCCTCGTCCACATCATCCTCTCGGGTATCATCCAGGAACCTCTTCCCCCTGAAATTTCTTTGTCCCCTTTCTTCGTCCTTTCCGTACGTCAGGGCATCGTCTTTAGGAACATCCTTGCCCTTGGTTGGGGTAAGTTTCTTCACGAACCTCATCTTCACAAACATCTTGTTCCCCGTATCTACCTCGCCCCTTAACTCGAAACCTCGCCGCCTCCAAACCTCCACGAACGCACTCACGTCCGTCTTCTCCCGGTGCTTGTCCACCAGGTCCTCCTCCACGTCCGCAACCACTTCCTCCTCATCATCCTCCTTTCCCTTCCCCTGCTTCCCCTTCCTGTTCACCGCCGGTCGCCCAAAGCGACTCCTAATCTCCGCCACCCAGCACTCCCCGCCCCACCTCACCACTCTCCCCACCTCCTCCACAAAATCGACCCAATTCGTGCCCATGAGCGCTAGACACAAAATTGCTACATCCACGCTTCCATCTGCGAGAGGGAGGCTGGAGATGTCTGCGACCGTAATAAAGGAGGCGTTAAGGCCGTCGCCTTTAACGAGATCGAAGGAGTGGAGGCGTAGGTGCAGGGACTTGGAGAGGGGGCTTAGAGTGGCAGCGAAAGTGGCATCACCACAGCCAAGGTCGGCGATGGTGCATGTTCCGCGTGTGCAGGGGAGGGGATCCAAGTCCTGGGCCGGCTTCGAATCTGCCGCAGCCAATGCGCTGTCGACGTCTCTCTTTCCCTTTCCCTTCCCCTGACGCTCCTGCCTCCAAAGCTTTTTTTGACTATCCCGTCCTACTCTCACTTTCCCTCTTGCTTTTACATCTTCGATGAACGTATCGACAGGGTTCTGCGGCCATACGGCGACTTGGGCACGGAAACCGGCGTGGTAGGACGAGAACGCGCTGGGAGTTTCAGTGAATAGCTGTGAAGCTTGCGTAGATGCGGTAGTATAGAGGGTTTGGTTCAAATGCCGGAAGCGGGCGGAGACGAGCTTGGCTTGCATGCTTTGTTGGAGGGGAGTTAGCTTGGATGCGGGGACCTGCACATGGGGCTTTGAAGGGGCTTGCTGGGCTGGAGGCTTGGTTTCGACGGTGGTTGTGGGCCTATCTGTAGTGGTTATGGGGGCAGGAGCATTTGTGCTCTTAGGAGGTGGATTTTTTGGAAGAGATTTTATAGGTTTGGCTGTGCTGGGAGAGTTGGGACTGTCACTGGAGATAGACGCATCTTGAATATTTGTAGGACGCTGCGGTGGGATGGTACCGTTGGCTTGGAGATAGGCTTTCTTCTCCTTCTTTTCCAAAGCCCTGCGTTTCCGACCGTCGAACTTGGCCTTAGCAGCCTCTTTTGGGTCCATATTCTGTGCTTCGCCATTCACGGTTTCCGTTGTAATTTCGGACTTTCTTGCTTTCGCTACCGGACTTGATTCCACATGCTTCTTGCCTTTGCTCTCTCCAATTCCGATCTCAGACTTCTCAGGGTCTTCGGCTGCCTTAAATAAAGCTTCAGCTTTGGTAGTAAGAGCTTCAGTCTCATTCAGCACTTTCTCTTTCCGCCTCTTCTTCTTCTTTTCCATACTGCCTGCGCCATCCTCTACTACATGGCTCTTTCCTTCGATATGCTTCCTCCACAGGTCTGCAAGGTTTTCTTCTGTAACATTGACGCCATTTGCCTTGCCATGACCTCGTTTCCTTTTCTTCGATGTCAGACTAGTCCCTTTCTGATCCTTCGGCGCAGAGTCATGAGTCAATTTCTTGCCTGCAGGATCTTCTTGAATTTTCAGAGCATCTGCTGAAATGGCCCAACCGGGCACAGCAAACATAGTATGAAGTGGGTGTGGTAGTCTATATTACTGGATTCTTTGAGTGTAATGTTTTCGTATTATTAAGTGTGGGGTTGAAAATTACAGCTCTAAAATATTCTAACCTAAGAGTTTGATACGTCATAAGCAGTCACTGCATGGTCTTATGGGTTTGAAGGAGTGGTAGGGCAGTGAGGCTCGTGATTCGATGAATCTGGACATCGCTGTAAATTCGATTGGTGATGGCTGGAAGGCCCAAGAGGCATCGAGTCCCTCTATGCTAACGACTAAGTACCTGATAACGTATGCCTTTGCAATGCCACCCAAAAACAATGGCGCTAAATAATGCACGAAGTTGCCCAAGGGCATCATAGGAGGATCCCAGCAGCCATGTCGACATTGCCTCCCGCGAGCTCCAAAGCATGAACGGCCTCCTCTCTCGAAAACCCAAGGTCGGTCAGCTTGGCAATATCTTCAGGAGGAAATGATCCTCTAGGCGCTTGTTGTCCCCCGGTTGGTTCTCCGGCTGTCCCTGAGGAACCTTCAGTTGCTTGAGCTTTACCTTTCGGTTGAGCATCTGTTGCGTTTGATTGATCTTGTGAGACAGCCTCAGATATGGCACCCGTCTTCGTACCCAAAGGCCCATCCATTTCCGCTTCATCTTCTTCATGCTTAGGAATATCCGCCTCACCCAAAAAATTCACCTCTTCCCCTCCGATTATCAAAGCCCCTTTCCGTAGATCTATGCAGGCTTGATGCCTCCTCAGCATGTCCAGCCCTAGGAGTAGGTCCACGTCTTTCCCCTCCGTGACTGTGAAACTAACTGGGAGAAATAGATTGCCCACCTTAATTTGCGCAGAATGAACTCGTCCAAGGATCATAGCGGTACCGACACCTCGTACTATTCCAAAATAGCGCTTATCGATCAGCCTCATGATTCCACACTTTTCGGCGCAGGTAGGTGACATGATAGTAATTTGAGCGCCAGAATCGACAAAGGCCTTGACTTTATGATTGTTAACCTCTACGTCAATGTATAGCATTGTCACTCTGCCGAAAACTAATGGAGCAGCCGGTCAGTAACCAGTATAGATGCTGAGCATGAGTCTGAGAGAGAACCTACCTTCCGGCGTATAGTCCATGGCATCTTGCAGGTTTTCCATTACCCGCTCTTGCCTAATAATCTCTTCGATTTTCTCTTGGGCGTCCACATTGAAGGGGTCTTCGTTGAGCAAAGCTAGCTCGCGTTGTTTGTCGGCTTCTTTTTGCTGGTGTGTGCTATTCGTATGTTCCAACAGCTGCCGAAAGCGGGCGGCATCAGAGACAGCATTCGCCAGCTCAGGATTGAGGCTTCTGATCTGCTGGAGGACCCGTGGATCACCTAGCGCTTGCAACCTTAATGGTTCTGGGTCTTGTCCACCCTGCCTCCGACCAGCTGGGGCAGTGCCCCTTGTTTGGCCACCTTGCGCCGATCTATTTGGTCCGCTGCTTGATGCTCGTGGGCGCACAAGCAGTGCTAGCATGTCATCCTCTTTGATCTGACACTGACTCAACGTCTGCGAATCGTCGGAAAGCTCTCGTCCGTTGTGGTAGAGGATCTGGGCGGGCGGGGCAAGGTTGGTCTCACTTTGTATGACCACTTTGAGATCGGCGAGCGTCATGTCTGGGGCGAGGTCGATGGTGACAAGATCTTGGCCAACGACGACGCCGCGAGGGGCTGTGATGGATATTGTGATATGCCTTGTTCAAATCAGCTTCAGCATCAAGAGCGTCATACGCAACATACATTTTGCTATCGGTTGTGTAAGATGTTTGTAGTTTGGGGCAGCAGTGGCAGACGACAATGTCGTTGATAAGGTTTTGGTCACGAAAAGCGCATCCTAGCAGAAGTATATGACAGATTGTCTTGCTGAACCTTGGAGCCTACAACCCGCAAGCTTGCAGGGAGAAAGAACCTAAACAGCCGGAGCAGGGCCGCAAGCGGAACCATATGGAAAGTCGCGGCTGGGCGATGAAACGGGATTCATCATCGTCAAAGTATGATGTGATCGGCGAAGAGTAAGGAGGTAGCCCAGAGGTTTCTCCGGTTTCAATTTGGGGGGGGGGTTTAGTCTGAAGGTGAAGTTTATATAATACTTTACAGTATGTATGAAGTTAGATGCTTGCTGTGCTCCATCACGCACGGGGTTAATATCGAAAGTAGAAAGTCAGCAAGGGAAGTCCGAGGCATATGTCATCGTTAGTCATCCTAGACATCGGGGCATCCATGGAAACTCCAACCCCCAACGATCAGGTGAGCAGTACGGAGTACGTAGGTCATGAAGGTATGATATGATAGGGTAAGGTCGGTGGGCAAACAATATATGGAGATTGGGCATAACGTAGCAAACCACGTGCCAGTGATATACTCTCGAACACCGTTACTGTGTAACCTGTGACCGGCGTGGGGGCAATATCATAACATATCGAGTAGCTGCTGCAGGGTCACTTCCTAGGAGCCTGCAAGTGTCCGTTTGAGGTCGTCTGGTCAACGCTCCAATCATTTATCATCCGCTGCAAAGCAGACTTCCGCCATGCCTAGAGATCTCTTCGCCTCTCAATCTACAGAGGATCCCGCTCTAACCAGCAGCCCGTCCCCCCAAACTCCACAGTTTGGGGGTGGCTCGACCGCCACCGGCGAGGACGGCTACAACGAGTTTACCATCCACAGAGATGAGCCATCGGGAACAAATGCCCAGCTTCGAGACTGGAGGGCACGATCCAATGAGAAGAACGATTTGCACCCTTATGTGCAGACGTTGTCGAGGTCCAACGTGGATAGTTGTGTAGCACTTGAAGACTCGGTTTTTCCAGAACATGAGAGATGCTCCAAAGAGAAGGTGCGCCTAAGATCTTCTATGTATCCTATCAAAAGCCCGCATCATTCGTTTTTGATGTCTCTGTAATGCTGTACATCTGTTCTTCATGCATACCGTATGTACAGTCACCTATCGCCAATATGTACGCCACGTCTTGTAATTGCAGCTCCAAGAGTTTTTTTGAGTATTCCAAATAGTCTAATACTGTACCTACCTCACTTCGTATCTCTTGCTTGTCGGTTTGCAACGTTCAATTCCAACTCACATACCCAACAGTTCATCTACCGCCTCTCCGCCTGCCCCGAGCTCTCTCTCGGCCTCTTCTCAACAGCCGACACCTCCACCCCCGTCTCATCCGCTCCCACCTATCCCTCAGCCCGAGCCCCCGACTCCGCCTCCCCGAACAGAAAGGGCGTTCTCATCGCCCAAGTAATAGCAACCAAATGCACTTCCCACTTCGTCACAGACGAATCCATGGACCTGCCCGAGGCCTCGCAGTCCGGCCCAGCATTCGCAGACACCCGCGGCCACCATGAGAACGGTCGCACCGTTGCGGTACACTCCCTTGCTGTTTTGCCAGCGTATCAGGGGAGGGGGCTTGGCAAGACGGTTATGAAGAGTTATATTCAGAGGATAGAGACTTCGGGGATTGCGGATAGGATGTCGTTGCTTGCGCATGATGGGCTGATTACGTTTTATGAGGGACTGGGGTTTGAAAATAGGGGGACGAGTGAAGTGAAATTCGGGGGCGGTGGGTGGACTAATATGGTAAACTTTGACTTTCGAATGGTGTTCTGCTCCTACTTCTGAATTGACATGTCTGACTCGCGAGGCTTTAGGTTTACGATTTTTCCGAGAACTCGCTGGGAGCTTCCTCTAAATAACTCTCTTATGGAATCGTACAGCAAGTGACTCCATGTTGATACATGTTGCTTTCTCGCATCGCAATCTCAGGTCGGCGTCTTGCACCCTCTACTGAAGCGGGATCTTTATGTCATATTCTACACATCTATCAGGCTACCACGGCGAAAACATCGAGTCACTTCTACGGTTTCTTACATGTACATTGAATAAGTCGATTACTCCTTGTTCAAGGAATGGAATCATGCATTCATGTAACCCCTAACCCAAGCGTTGGTACGCCAAATCCCATTCAGAACGCCCCGCAGACGTATCATAATCCCGAGCGGCAATACCGCTTTTTGTTCGTCAATTATTATCATCAATCCCTCTTGAACCCTCTCTCTCTCTCTTTATGATTCTTGACTGCCTTCTCCTTATTCGTTGCATGCACGTTTCAACGCCGATGGTGTTTGTCCTTTGCCACACGGACGATTCTCTATTCCTTCACGCCGCTTTCTCCCTTTTCCATAGCACAGCACATCACGCTTCCCCTCCGGCCTTCCTCTTCTGGCTTTTATTACCCCTTTAGCCTCTTATAGAAAACCCCACAACGACACCTTTGCTAAGGGGTATCCAGCTAGAATTGGTGGTATAGTAAGTAGCCTAGGAGATCCTGCATCCTCAGGAGCGACTGCGGAAGGAGCGCAGCGTTGATGACGGCTATGATGAAGACGATGACGTTGATAGTGATGACGAGATCAAAATGCTCGACATGGAGTCTGCGGCGAAGCAGGCAGTGAAGAACGCAGGCAGTGAAGGAGATGACAGAGGACGACAAAGCACTTCTCGCTCTATTCGACGAATATCGTCGAACCCGACGGTCGGCACATGGGGCTACTGGTATGATCGACTTTCATAGCGGCCCATTCGGAGGATCAGATGGCGGGCGAGGGTGACCCGGAGGCCCTTGAGTATTTGCAGGCATTTGCGGGGTGTCCAGGAAGAGCAGGCGAGATTGGGAAGTGAGGATGAAGAATATGAGGACGCGGCTGGCGGTGACGTCGAAGGCGAGGCGGACGACGGGTAAATTGAAGGTAATGATGATAGTTTCCCTCCAGGAAGAAGACGCCTGAGTTACTATCACTTTTGACTCTTCCTGTATGTCAGGGTACGGAAGAGGGGATTAATATCATTCCAGTGCTCCTTGTTGTATGAGTAGTCCAAATCTCTTAAGTTACAGACGAAACGTGGTAGTAGATGGACATTATAGCGATAAATAAGATAGACGGTTCGGTCCTAAATGCTACAGCTCTAGAGTGATCTCCCCGAGAGATGATCTAGGCCCTAAGTACCACTTTTTAAAGTTATGTTTCGAGAGTCTTCCGACTTTAACGTACTAAGGCATAATCGGTTCTCAATCACAGCAACGATTTCGTGCCAATCACACATCCCACCTTGCCCGAAGTCGCCACAAGCTAGTGTTTTTACCTGCGGGCGTAATACTTCTATCCATCCCTCATCCGGATTCACGCCATTAACACCCCATTCTTCTTCCAATAACCGTATCTGTTTCGCCGTAATAGGGTGAGCCCACATCGAGCTGTTCATGGCTGGCGCAACAATGATGCGGGCCCTTTTTGAGTTCATAGGGTTGATATCCCATGCACGAATAACACTTGTCAGGAGGTTATCAGAGAAACCGCCGGAGATCTTAGCTAATGTATTTGCTGTCAATGGGGCAACTATGAGAAGATGAGACCAACGGCGGAGTTGAATATGAAGTATGCTTGCACCCCTCTGCCAGGGCTCAACCCACTCGTGTTCATCCTGGTAGACAGCATCGACGATAGGGAGCGCGGACAGGGAGGCCACGGTAGGCTGTTCGGGGGACTGGCCGGTGAGAAAGCGAGCCGCGTTTTGGGTCAGGATGATACGAATGGAGAGGTTGGGATGGTGTGTAAGAGAGGATATGATGAGTGGTAGCTTTACGATTGCAACAGAACCGCTAGCAGCGAGAAGAAGGTGCGTTTTGCCATCGTTGAGCGCTGCGGTGAGGGCTGGAGCAGAGTTGCGCTCAGCTTCATTGTGATAGTCATCAGAATTACTGGACATAGTCCGCAAGCTAGTGGGCTGGCACTTGGAGCACCTTGTGAATCACAGGATATTTAGATCAGGATTTGAGATATAGAAGTAGAAGCAACTTACACAATGTCGTCGTGTCTCTCTAAACACCCCTTTCCGAATCACCTGGACGAACTTTGGTGTCAATACCCAGGTGTTAGGGCGTGCCAAAGCCTATGAAAGGTGTGACTCTGGTCGAAGGACTTGCTTGGATTTTACCAGAATTGTTTCCTTGTGATGTTCGGAGAGTAGGGATGATTAAAGCCGCTTTGAAAAGAAAAGTATCGAGGGAGCAAAGGGGAGCAAAGAGGAAGCATGGGGAGCAGAGGGGGAGCATATTGACGAAATAGGTTTTAGCGAGGAGCGAAGCAGCGGCCCTTCCCCGAGCCCAGGGCTGCACGTGACCACTCGCTGACTAAGGTGCCGCCGCTTTGCTCCCGCGCTAACGCTCATTTCGTCTATCTGCTCCCTCTCTCATGCTCCCTCGATGCTCTATCGTGTTCCTTTTCTGCTCCCTCATGCTTTCTCTCTATAAGTTTACCCTAGAGGAATTTATACAGATAAGATTAATGGGTACCCTCCCTAGAATGCCCCCACAAACATGCCGAGACGAGAGCTAGGTCGGCCCGCAAAGAATAAGCAGTTTCTGCCAAAACAAAAACCTCGAAGCCTCTTCATGGCTATGCTACCTACTTGTTGAAATCGAATTTCAAATAAACCTCAATCAAAGAGCACTATTTGAGTATTTGCTTCATAGACTGCTACATCGATTGTGTATTGCAATGGTGATACATTTGGGTTTGTCTTTTCACCATCCCTCAATCGTAAAAAGCCATATACAACCCAATCTTCACGAATCGAAGAGCATTCATAGGTATAATTCGTGAGATACAATCGTGGTGGTAATGATACTAAGTCTAGTCGACAACGAAAGGACAAAAAGGCGTTATAGTGGATTCACACGTTGAAACGAATCATTGAGACAGTCAACTCGACGGAAAATCTGAAATGGGCGGTGAGGAGGACAATCCAGAAGCTAAATCGTCTCAAAAGAACGGTGAAGGCGAAATCAAAATCCTGGGCCGTACGATATCAGAATGGGCCGAATCACCGGCTCCAGACCGAGCGATGATCGCTAACCATATCTACTGGACATGGTATGGAAAGACATACCCAAAGCCGGCACCTCAAAAGCAGGACGTGCCAGGAAATAAAATTCAAGAGAAGGCTGAGACTCCATCCAAGCGCTGGTGGATCGAGAGCCCGCAGGAATTGCAGGCAGATGAGCCGGGCTATCTCTGCGAAACCTGCCGGCACATCGATTTTAAGTACCTCATCAACAGTCCTATCGAACAGATGCTTGAAGAAATCCAGTTGAATTCTTTGGCACATATTCTTGAGAATGAGAAGTGCGCATTTTGTCGCCTGGTGGCATCCACCATAAGAGACATGGTTGGAGGACGTGAGATTGACACCACAGTTGCTGAAAAGCCCGTTATGTGTACCATGAGAACTATGCCTATAGAAACAGATACTCGTGGTCCTCGTCAAATGATGGTGTTCACGTTACCCCCTCCTGACGGAATAGACGTTTTAAGCTCAATATATAGCTTGACCCCAAAGGACGAAACCTTAGTGAGCGAGGTGAATGATCATAAGTCTGTCACATTTCCTCAAATTAAATATGACTTGGTCAAAAAGTGGTACATTGATTGCAATGATGGTAATTGCGGCTTAAACCCCAACGAATCTCGTGGAAGAGAGATGCCTAAAAGCTTTCGACTAATTGATGTCAATTCTGATTGTATCGTTCACTCTGTCCAAAAGCCACGGTATGTTGCTCTGAGCTATGTCTGGGGCGCAGCCAGAGCGTTACGAAATACGAAAGATACAAGAAAAGACCTAGAAGTAAAGGGCTCCCTCCTTGAAAGAGCGAAAGAGCTTCCGAATACCATTAAAGACGCAATATCTCTGACAAGAAAACTTGGAGAACAATATCTATGGGTAGATAGTCTCTGTGTAATCCAAGATGACCCCGACGACCAAGCACAGCAAATCGCTGCTATGGATCTGATCTACAGCTCTGCCGTACTGACGATTGCGGCTGCATCAGGGGATACGGCTGACGCGCATCTGGCTGGTATGCCATCAAATTCACGCGAATTTCGTCAGCATATCGTAAACATACAGGGCATTAATCTCGCTAATCGTCCTGCCCATTTTGCGCAGGCAATTGACAAGTCCGTATGGAATTCAAGAGCTTGGACGCTTCAGGAAAGATTACTATCCCCAAGAGTCCTTTTTGTCGGCAAACAGAGATGCTTTTTCTCATGTCAACACCGTCAGGATGTTTTCATCGAAAGCGATGATGTGGTTGAAAGTGGGCTGGACAGAAAGTTCATGCCGAAGGTGTTTGAAGATTACGCACCAATGATGATGCCCTCTTCGGGCCGCGTCAATATATCTTCGTACCGTAGGGTAGTGGAAGCCTACACCTCGCGGCAGTTGAGCTTTGCGTCTGATATGCTTAATGCTTTTGAGGGCATAGCAACTGGATTTCGTCCGCTATTCAGGAGCGACTTCGTCTTCGGACTGCCCCGATCTGAACTAGACTCTCAACTTCTCTGGCAGCCCTCCGGCCCCTCAACAAGACGACGTGATCCCGTATCTGGACAACCGCTTTTCCCAAGTTGGACTTGGGCGGGCTGGGTGGGACCGGTGAAATGCAACATCGATGAAAATCTTTCGCGGATCGAGTGGATCGAGGGTGACGGCCAGCCATTCTCAGGAAAAGACTTCCGCTATCCGAAAGGCGCCAATCAAGATGTCACAAGGCGTGAGGAATATCATGCACAATGGAAAGGGGCTTTAGACAGTGGTGTGCCCTATTACTGGGAACGGGACAATCCACGCCACTGGTTCTTTCACCCCACAGCGCCGGAAGAACAGAGAATATTGGGACCGAATCTTAAAAGTACGACCAATCATTTAGTATTTGAGGCGGAGACCACAGAATTCAACCCAGGCCCAATCGACGACGACCACTACTGGCCTATGTGTATATACAATCACAAATGTACCAAAGACAAGCATATTATGTGCCCCTTAGGTCTTACAACCTCGCCTGGCAAGGTAGGAGGATACGTCATGGTTCCCGCAGAGATCTCGATGACATTGAAGAGAGATTCTAAAGATTCTTCGTATGCACTTGTTATGATATCGAGATGCAAACTTTACGATCAGAAGTCTAGAGGAGAAGGCAATCCGGATCTCCTGGTAGATTCGGAAGCGACGACAATGGAGGAACAATGTTTTCCTGACAGGCCTCACATCGATACAGGGGGTGGTCACTTCGACCAGCAGCGATATGACGGGGAGAAACCCTGGTGTATGTATAACATTATGCTGGTGGAGTGGATCAACGACGTTGCATATCGCCTGGGTGTGGGCAAGATGCACATTGATGCTTGGGCTCAAGCTGAGGCGACGCGGAAAATCATCACCTTGGGATAAGAATAGGAGACAAGCAATCGATATTGCTTTTGCGCGCTCATTATCTAGATGGTTTGGCAAGAGAATATGAGAATTGGGATGGTGATGGTGACTAACGAGCATTACGAAGAAACATCGGCATGTATGACTCCGTTGAGGGGCTCACGGCGCTCTGAAGGGTTAGGGTTAGGAGGGTTAGGGGTGGTCATCGAGTTACTCAAGACAAAAGGTAATACAAGAGAATCATCGAAACATTATTTGTGGATGGAGCGTTGTTACTTCCACGAACACGAGGCAGGGGAGCCACGCTGTGACGATGGCCATGAAGAAGTCAGGGATATGTGCATCAGGTATGAAGATTCGGGTACTGACATAAGCGATGCCGAAACAATGGAGGAGGAGGAGGCCAAGCAGTGGCGACAGGAATGCGAGCAGCGGCAGCAGGAACACACGCAGCGGCAGCAAAGACTTCAACCAACAGCAGACCAGCAGGAGGTCGACTGGTTTTATACAAGACTTCCAAACAGCGGCAAAAGGAGGAACGACAGCAGGAGATCGGGCAGCAGCAGTAGCAGCAGCAGCAGCAGGAAATCGACCGTTTTGATGACACCGGTGTGGGAACAGCAAAGACGCATCAAATGCCGGGACTAGTACTCGTCAAGACCTGACCGTAGAACCTGCCTGGATTGGGTTTCGGAGACGGCTTGATGAGGCCCGTTCGAATTCACCATGAATATCGTAAGGAGGGAAGAACTATCCGCGGTAAAAACTTTTACTACGTAAATAGAAATAAGCAAGCTAGCAAACATGTCGCAAAGATTCCAACAATACAGTACGTCTTATTAATTATGCACAGGCATGTGCAGTGTAGTATCGTTGATTGCGAAATCAGTGCCGTTTTTTAGAATTTGCCGAGAGTCTCCACCAAAATTGAGTGTAAATCTTCAAATAGTGCAGAGTTCGTAGAAATCAGTAGAATCGATTACACTGCACTTCGTACATGATCTGGATGTCATATAGAGCTTCAATAGATGTCTCATACAGTGCTTTATACATGCTTCACATGTGATCTACTCAGTGCCCCATATGTGGCGTACCCAATGCTCCGTATGTGGCGTACCCAGTGCTCCATATTAGTATATCCAGTGCTTCATATGTAGCATACCCAGTGCTCCATATTAGTATATCCAGTGCTCCATATGTAGCATACCCAGTGCTCCATATGTAGTATATCCAGTGCTTCATATGTCGTATATTCAGTGCTCCATACGTAGCATACTCAGTGCTCCATATTAGTATATCCAGTGCTCCATATGTAGCATACCCAGTGCTCCATATTAGTATATCCAGTGCTCCATATGTAGCATACCCAGTGCTCCATATGTAGTATCTCCATATATAGTATATCCAGTGCTCCATATGTGGCCTATCCAGTGCTTCATATGTAGCATACCCAGTGCTCCATATGTGGCGTATCCAGTGCTCCATATGTAGCATACCCAGTGCTCCATATGTAGTATCTCCATATATAGTATATCCAGTGCTCCATATGTGGCGTATCCAGTGCTTCATATGTAGCATACCCAGTGCTCCATATGTGGCGTATCCAGTGCTCCATATGTCGTATATCCAGTGCTCCATATGTGGCGTACCCAGTGCTCCATATGTAGTATACAGAACTTACACGGTAGAATGAACAAAGATTCAAAACACGCGTTGAATTAGAATCGAAGAATTCATGAATAAGACGATTATGAGCACAGCAAGTACAGATGCGTTGAGATTTGAAAAAGAATCTTAAAAAGAGATAAAGATTGATATAAATCGCGTACAATGTAGGTAATGACAGGTGCAGGTAAGTAATGAAAGTATTGCAGGTATGTACGAGTAAACAGGTAAACAGGTCAATGAAAATTTGAATGTTCGGTCAGGTGATTGCTGGTCACCTGATGAAATACTTGGCGTACAACGACTTCAATAATCTGTAGTTCTAGCCGAGTGAGAAAATCAGCGTACGATTTCTTACATAGATCTCCCTCAACCCTTATTTTTGTTCCCTTGGCTGATCATGGCTACTTCACGTGTTGAGGACGTGCGAGAAATCTTGCAGAGAAGTCGACAAGTTTGGTAATCGCACGCTCACCACACCGAATCGCGGTCTGGACTCGCTTCATACACGGACACGCATTTTGTCGAGAACATACCGATCAAAGCACGACCATCTCTTGACACAGATAAATCAAGCCTACGTGAAAGACTAAACGATATGGTAGATAAATGCAAGATCAAGTTGTAGCGCTAAACATTGCTAGACTGAAACTTCGTTTGCAATAGCCTCATAGTCGTCGTCGTCTTCCTGATACTCGCCGTCCTCCTCGCCGTCGTCCTTCTCGCTGTCCTCGTCTGCCACGTCTTCCTCCTCATCCTCGTCGTCTTCGTACCCCTCGCTCCCGTGCTCATTCTCCTCATCCCTTTGCATAAAAATCTTCTCTTCAAAATCTGCAAGTCCATTCCCAGCCCAATCAACAATATCATCTGCACTCTCGATATCAGGTTCCTTCATATTCTCAGTCTCTTGCTTATCTTCTTGTTTGAGCAGCTCCTCGATCCGGACCTGCAGGATCTTTTTGAATGCGTCTCGGAAAATGGCTGGTCTCTCCTTCCCTATTACATCCAGCACTACTTCAGACCAATGAACCTGGTTGAGAATTGATTCCGATGCTCTCATCAGTTCCGTTGAAGAAATGTCGAGGCTCAGGCGGACGGAAGAATGTCCGGAACCCAGTGAGGGAAAACTAATAAGATGATGTGACATGGTCACAATTCCTTTGTCTCCAATAATTTTGCGCTTTATCACCATGATTTCCTTTAGAACATCACTTTGTCCGTTGAACGACACCGAACGTTTCAATCTTTCCATCGATATCGGGTACGGGGTAGGTGGACGGTCTGCCTCAAGGCGTTTGTCTGTTCGCTTGGGGAACTCAAGCTTCGGAGATTGGAAGAGCAAATTATTAGGCTTTCTTCTGGTGCCAGCGACCTTTGGCTGGTTCATTTTCATTCAAGGGTGTAAGTGAAGTGACGGAATATGGTAGGATGTAGTATAGACTGTGATTTATTCTATTTGCAGGCCACAGGGTATTGATGCGGTGCTTTCTATTTTCTTCGAACATCTCGACCACTTTTAAGAATCTCATATCATGATCCATCCAGTTCTGGCTCCCGGTTCCTGTTTTGGCTCCCGTCTTCATTTCGGCTCCCGTTCCTGTTCTGGCTCCAGTTTTGGCTCCCTTTTAATTCTGGCTCCAATTCTGGCTCTCTCATCGAGGGATGGACCTACGAGGTGGACCCAGCAAGTGAGGGATGGCCACACCCTCGGAGCGTGTACCCTGAGAGCATTCACACCCCGGGAACGTGCACACCCTTGAAGCGTACATACCGTTTGAGCGTGCACACCCTCGGAGCGTGTATACCCTCGGAGCGTGACATTGCGAGAGTTAGAGACTTAGAGTTCGTGTGGTATTTCTGGTAATTTACCCCTGTCTTGGACCGGTAGATTGGGTCTGCACCAGCGAATTCAGCTTTGAGTAAGGCTGTGGATTGCAGCTTCCCAATGAGTGGACCCTAGAGCCTGAATTAGAAGCTGTCTTGAGTCTTTTCCCCGAAACCCCTCTCTGATCATACTTGTTACGCTGACAGTGGGCTGTAATGGATACTCGATCAATGTAAGAACAGAAGAGAGGGTTGATGGACAAGAGAGATACGAGTCGATAGAATATGTGGGTATTGTCTTGACCATCGCGAGATGAAGACTTCTCGTTTTTTCGGGCAGGCGTCAGAACCTTGCCCGGTGGTGAATATTTTTGACCGACTAGGCTCTTGCGCATGACCCTTCTTGTAACGAAGCAAGCCCTAAAACCAAAGCCCTCCCACCACAAAGCCGGATCGCAATCCCCACAAACATAGCCGCTTCCTACCACCGTCCTCTACCCCACAACCTACACAACAAGCACACAACAATCACCACTACCTCTTCCCACGCACCATTCCATCCAATCCGCTTCAGCTTGGGCGCCGCATGCCAAGTACGCGCAATGGCGGCACGCATTACACGGAGCTTGGCTGTGAGCAACACTCCACGTCCTATGGTAGTGATTGATACTTCATTGTCAGCAGCAGCACAAGCAAATACAGGGTAGAAACTGGCCCCCTTCAATTCAGCCTTCACGCGAGAACAATATACTCTTTCTTGGGAATTATAAGACCCAAGTCGAAAGGATATGGCAACCACTCAAGCTCTGAGCTTTCATTTCATTAGAGTCAGCCAGGTCAAGATTTTAAATGCCTGTATCGAGGAGGCAAGCTATGTCCGCGACGAGAGTATGCTAGAATCCGCAGTCAATTCCCCATCAATCGACAGCACTATGCGCATGAAAATGATCCAGCTGGACTTGCTGCCGCTCTAAGTTCTCGGCTTATCAAAAACCACCCTTTCGCAAATGGAAACAAGCGAACTGCGCTCCTAGCTGCCAACTTATTTCTACTGCAGAACGGCAAGGTTTTACAACAAGATGCTACTCGGGTAGAGAGCAATGATGTTAGCACGCGAGCGCACTCTGATGTTGTTATGGGCAAGATGGAAGAACCGGAACTAGCAGAGATCTACCGAACAGCTTGGCGGACTGCTTCAAATGCCAACCACACGCAGGCCACAAGTCTCCATGAGGGGTGAAGCAACAAGCTTCTTTAATGAGCCATCTGAAAGGGCTCCGCAGGGACTTCGGACGTTTGAGAGTGGCAGCGTCCTATGCTGCTTCTGAAAACCATTTGGTACTGATATACTCAGGGCTAGAGCATTTTGTATCTGGGGCGGGAGAAGAACGAGTATTCCGGCTCGAGTATCTATCGATTTGACGGCACAAAGCTATTTTCGCTACTACTTCATGTCTCGTAGCGCCTTACTGAAAACTTTAGTGCCATTGGCAGTGTGTTCCCACATCTCTTCTTTAGCCTATATATCAGTATCTATGTTGATGCTCAGGATTCAAAGCCAGCTTACCTCCATCGCTTCCCTTCAACGTGATCCCAGAACCCTCATTATCACCGCAGTGGAAAAGCACCGCTGGCATTTCCGTACCATTAGAGCGATCAATGAGGCGTGCCACCTCCTGAGTTAATGTTAAGCGTGGGGACTCTGGATGTTTACCTGGCAGATTATGAGGAACCAGCAAAATGTACCTCGCGGGTTTACGTACTACAGGCAAAATGGCAGCCGCCATAAAAGATGAGGTCCACTTTGACGACCTTTGAGCCTAGATCCCGACGACCTGATAGAGCATGCCCGACGCTTTTAGAAACTACAATAGTATAGTATGGCGCTCCCTCAACTCTGCATTGCACCTGCTGTGTGACGTTTGGAGAGACTCTGAGAGTGGCTGTCGCTTGAGTGAGACTTCTACATCTGGATATTGTCTGGGAGACTTTAGGTGGTGACCGGCTAAACATAATCAATACGATTGGTTGGGAAAGTACCGCGCAGAATTGTTCCCAAGTTAAACAGGGAGATTGTTATAAGAGTGGATAAATGTTAGGCCTCATCCTCCAACACGCTAAGACGTGCCGCACCAATGTCGTTTTGGGCTTAGCGCCCAAAGAAACTCCATCAGCGTTTTTACCTTTACCTGCTGACGGCAGCACAACCACAGCTTCTCTACTTATGCTTCAACTCAGCGGATCGCCCATATCTTGAAATCAGCTGATCACATACACAACAAATTGGCCGCAAGCAAGTCACACCCCCCATCCTGTTTGCCAGCGTCAAGGACTAGTCCTCAATGGCTTGCAGCATGTTAACAATCATGTAGCGACTGTGCGAGGCATCGCCCTTCTTGATTCTTTGCAAGCCGTTCCCACTTTACCAAGCTAGGTGTTAATGATAATTACGTCTATGTCGTTGTTGAATGGTCTCTGCCAGAGTGTCTTATATCATACCATTTGCATTTTCGATTAGGTCTGGATACCCTGAAGAGCAATATCTGTACTAAATCCCAGAGGACAATCATGGCCTTAATCACAGCATCTCCGCGGCCTAAGCTACGGGGTCTCTGAAGCATGGAACCCAGGGGTTCAAGGCGGTAGGAGAGCTGGTCAAGACTTCCTGTTCTTCCGGCTAAAGATTCTATCAAGAATTACGTTTCTAAAAGTAACTTAAGTATCGGTTTCACAATAAAGCGCACTAGACGTCGAATCATGCTGCGCTTTGAAGCCGTAACATAGCCGCTTCGAACACTTGCTTCCCAAGTCTGTCATGGATAAAGCTGACCCACACGACTGATCTTAGTACTTCGCGTGCCTGGGGCCATGAGTTGATACCGGCTTGGAGAATAGCCTCCTCAAGCCAGACACTCTGCCAGTCCGCTGGAGAAGGCTCTTTATGTGCGACCAGATGTAGCAACATGGCCAACCAAAGTACAATAGGTATGGGTAGGTCGATATCTGTAGAATTGCGCAACGTGAACAAGGCGTTGCTATAGATGTTTAACAGATGATCGTAGGGATGTGCCATAAAATCCCGTTGTATAAAGATTGCCGAAGAAAAAGCCATCAATCCGGTTCGAATCGACTCCTGCAAGGGGTCGCTTTCAAAAGACAGATGGGTGAGTCGGTAAAGAATAGAAATCATAATCTCATTATAGATGTCTGGTGGGAGCTTGCATGTCGTCTCGTAGGCAAGATTGCTGATACAGGAGAAAGCATGGATGTCTCTCAAGGCATTCCGAAGCCTGATGTCCAGGGTAGTTTCTACAAAGGCACGTACTTTAGCGTCATAAGGCTGGTGGTTGCAATGAATTAGGCCACGCTCCGCGATGAAGCAGTCCCATGAGATTCCTTCTTTGAGGAGGAGAAGTGGTCGGCGTCCAGACAGCATCGCATACGCCAAATCGGCCCTAGCTTCCATGTCAATTATACACTTTAATGACATCGGCGTCGAGGTTTGAATCCGGTAAAGTGAGAACTGAGACTCACTCACCTGCAAACCTTGACCTGCATATTATTGTGTGTCGTCAGCGCCCGCACTCCACCTCTCAGGCTGACAATCTTCTCCAGGCCTTTGATATGGTTTGCTACGGTCGCAAAATCTCCCGTGAGCTCTGCAGCCATCGCCAGCGTGACGACAACCATGATCGTAGCATCAGAAATCGCAGATGTCTTGTTGAATTCATTAAGCCTAGCCTGGAGAAGTTGCAAGGTTCGTACATAATGGAAGCAGGCGGAGCGGCTTAGTTGGTCATGCGAAGCACTTTCTAAAAAAGCCCGAACCGAAAACATCATCGAATGGAGGCAGCAGATGTCGCTGATCATATATGGAAACCAGCCCCTGTCTACAATATGAACGTCAAAGCAAATCTCGTAGGGATATACTCCATGCTGGTTGAGATCAATCACTAGGAGTCTTCTTAGTCAGATTCCGTGCTAGGATGCCTATCGTTCCGTTTGAGAGGCAAATGAGTGAGGATAAGAAATATACATTTGACTAGGTCTTGAATCATGTAGGAGTCGACTCCCGCCGGCAATTGTAGTCCAGAAAAATCTGCGCCGACCCGCCTGGGACTCGGTACTGATAAGATGGACTGTGGGGTTGGTGTTTCCTCAAGTATAGCCTTTTTGAGCGACCCAAGCTTACGATCGGGAGACATCCAGGACCGTAACTGTACGGTCTGTCGGTCTGCTACACTAGCTCTTGTGGCATGGCTCCTGATGGCTTTGCGGTCTTGCGTGTCCAAGGTCTGAGCTGGCGTACTAACAACGAAATGAAGTCCCGCCGGGTCTGTCATGCAAGGCTCAGCTTCGAACAAGATAGGGTAAAGAATGCGAATCAGCAGGCAGTGCTACAGGGTACGTAAGGGCAGGCAATGAATGTGGATATACTTGCACTTCAGCTCTCGAGGCTTTGCCATGGCACTACTAGGGAAACCATCCGGTGGTGGACCAAATCCGAAGCGTCAATGAGGCTTGACAAGAAGATCTGATGGACGAGTGTTTAGAGTCAGGCGCGCGAACACAATGACGGATGGAAAATGAGATGAAAGCAGGTATCAATTTTTACGTGTTGGAACTTGAATGAGGTGGTGATGCCGAAGATGCACCGACAGGGATCTCCAATTACTCAGAGTGTTGCCAAGACTTGTGGGGTATCCTATCCAGGCTAGCGCACTTTATGCATGCCAAGACCTTGGGGATTTCCTCTTTGGGAGCTGTATCCCTTTCACGCGCCCATACTCGCCCATACACGCCAGTCCACGCTGCATCGCAATTTCTTCGCCACCGAAAGTAAATATCGAGACGGGAGCATAAGTGATGAGTTCACCGCATACTCCGGATGTTCGCCAACTTTTGAACACCCGATTCCGACAGAGACTCAAGCCTTGCAATATAAATACCCCTACTCCCTTGCCTTTTCCACGGTTTTACGGATTTCTCAAACCAGGTACTGACTTGAGCTTCATCCACACCTTCCACTTTTTCCCTCACCTCCGCAACGAAAATAACATTCTCGCCCAACATGGTCGCTTCTAAGGATATGCCCCCTCTGCCAAAGAACTTCGGCAAGGTCTTCTGGAACAACCAGTTCAAGGTCAAAATAGAAGTCCCGACTCCAGGAAAATCCCCCAGCTTAAAGGGCAAAGTCGCAATTGTCACAGGTGCCAACTCTGGCCTGGGGTTCGAGTCAGCAAGGCAGCTCCTGACCCTTGGCCTGTCCCATCTTGTGGTAGCTGTGCGGTCTATCGAGAAAGGCAAAGCCGCTGCTTCAAAACTCAGCCCGGCAAATCCGGCAGCAGTGATCGATGTCTGGGCCCTGGATATGGAGTCGTATGACTCTATCCAGGCCTTTGTCCGCAAATGCGATACCGAGCTCTCACGCATTGACTACACAATCTTGAATGCGGGTGTCTCCATGACGAATTTCAGCACAACCCGCTCCACTGGGCATGAAACGGACATCCAAGTCAACCACATTAGCACAATTCTACTTACTCTTCTCCTGCTGCCTGTTCTCAAGGCTAAATCAACCCGAGATAATCCTCCGCGACTGACGGTCATCAACTCCGTCACGGCCCATTTGTGCAAGTTCCCAAATCGTGACCAGCGGCCACTCCTACCTTCCTTTGACGACACCAAGATAACTCCATGGGATCCCCAGGAGCGATATGGCGTGTCAAAGCTTTTGGCTCAGCTTTTTTTAGTCAAGCTGGCAGAGCATATTAAGTCCGACGATGTCATCATCAACATGGTCGACCCAGGCCTGACGAAGGGCACAGCTCTAAGTCGCGATACAAGTGGCTTGGTTCGTATAGGTGCAAAAGCGTTTTTCGGAATCGCTGGCAGAACTGTGGACAAAGGGGCTGCCACATATATTGACGCCTTGCTGGACCACGGTAAAGAATCACACGGATGCTTTCTCATGAATACCGAGATCTCGCCGTAAGTGTATCCAGTCGGCTTTTCCTTTCCATCTGAACTCAAAGGGCTTGAGTGGGTTTCGTAACCTGACTGACAGTGGCACCAATCGCAGACTTGCTACCTTCTACTACACCGCCGAGGGAAAGACGGCGAAGGAACAGGTCTGGGAAGAGACAATGAAGGAGCTGAGCTTTGCCCATGTGGAGGAGATTGTCGCCTCCATGAAGTGATTGCGACAAGCTATAGCGCATCTCTTTTGTTTTCAACTCCTAGCGTTATACGAAATGTGTGTTTTGAGTCTATTTCAGTTCTATATTTCAACACAACTTACACCTCTTTCGTTCCTAAATCCTCAGACTTGCCTCGTCTTGCTTGAGTAGCTGGAGCATCTCTCACTCGACTCCTTACGTTCTTAATTCACTAGATAGTTGGCAATGGCTATGTTGGTAGTTTTGTTGTGAAGGAAGCTAGTGTGGTCATTGCTAAGAGCATTGGTCCTGGGCTCTGTCACGTGTTAGTCCCGTGATTATGTGCGCTGCATACTGCTATGACGAGTAGTCGTCCCTGTAATATGCCGCACGCGGATGCATACGAGTAGCTAATGCATTATTTCATACATTAAAATCTTGGCATGTATAAGTCGGGGCACGGCCTGGTGCCAATTCTGACCATAAGGTAACGTCAGACCTCTCATCTTCTGTATTTACGTATGATCGATCATCGAGGTTGAACCTCTGTTGCGATCTTTATCTTAGCTTTAGGATGTATCCACTTCATCTACACGCTCTGGTCTAACAGCCCAGCTCAACAGGGTTTTCCAAGCTCTGCCGTGGGCGGAGCGGATGCGGAGATGCTGAACGCCGCTTTACAAGATGTCTACTTACCTATACTCGAGATCTGGCTTCAACCTAGAATCAGCTACTCTACAAAAACGACCCAATTGCGGTGATATAGTCACGTTCCTCGGAATCGCTCAAAGGCTCAATATTGATTTTCTTCCCATCACCTGGCAGCCGGCACTTGATCGCATCGGCCAAGGCGCAACAGCCGAAATACGGGAAGCGTCCGCGAACCTGCAGTTCAGCTTCGCTTTCAAGCGTCCAGTCTTTGGACTATGTTTCGAATATGAGGATTTCGAAAGCCGGCTATTGCCTTGCTTAATTGCCGAGATTTCGATCCTAGGTCTTAAGTCGATCCGCGAACATCCCAATACTATCAATCTGGTATATGTTGGGAAGTCATATGTTGGGAAGAGGAAAATATTTCGAGAGAAGCACTATACACCTCCAGAAAAGGGGGGATCATCCCAGTCCTTGTGTTCGAAAAAGCTAAATATGGGGATTTGCACCATTTCATGATGCAAGAGGCAGGGAGGAACCTCAGCTTCGCACAAAAATTCGGAATTTGCACAGACATCGCAAAGGCAGTCGCAGAAATGCATTTTCACGGTAAGCCATACGAAAAATGGTCACAGGACTTTTGATTTGATCCAGCATTAGATATCGTTCATGGTGATCTCAAGCCTCAGAATGTGTTAATTTTCGATAACGAGGCAGGAGGTTATATCGCTAGAGTGGCAGACTTTGGGTACTCCACTCAATGAGCTTTGCCGAATGACCTTATCCAAATGCCCAGATCTCGGCCTTGGAATGCTCCTGAGTGGGATCATCGTGGTTTTACGCCTGCACAAGCCATGAAAATGGATTCCTACTCTTTTGGTATGGTAGTCCTATGGCTACTTGGCTACACTGCTGTAAAGGACCCATATCATACCTTCGAGAGGGATTTGGATACAGCATCAGAAGCAGCAGACCTTGCACGTCCACTGGCTGATTTTATATTTGAGGCCCATAAGCTGGATCTGAATCGATTCTTCAATGCAACTCTCACCCATGACGAAACAAATCGTTGCTCGGATTTCGATCATCTCCAGGAGCTGCTTACTGCGGATAAGTAAATCACTTGCCACTCATTGGAGGACAGGACTCACAATACTAGGATCGCAAGCCGCGAAGAAGTTTTCAGGAAAGCAGATGGCTCCCGATTCGTCAGGACTAAGAGCGGCTACATCGTGGAGGTGCTCAAGAATGGCGTTAACCTAGAGACTGTTGAGTTCCAGGTATGTTTGTTCACATCCGTTTCAAAAGCTGCCTGACTTTGGTCTAGTTGATACCATCGATGTATCAGTTCTATCATGCCGATTTCCGAGTGCGTATACACATGGCCAATGCTTTATTGAGGAAAATGGCCAGCTTAGAAGGAGGCCAAGATGGAAATCCCATATTGCAAAACCTGTTTCTCCAGTGTGCTGTATGTTATGAGATCGGCTTTGGTGTTGTTAGAGATCCACGCAAATCGCAGGAGCTGATAAGAAGGTGTGACAAATATGACCGTATGAACTTCACTCGCGAGCTTGGGTTAGTGAAAGGTAATTAGTACGGTTGGGGGTGGATTGGCCGGGAGAGCACCAACTACAGAAAAATGTTCTTGGCTACCACAGGCAATGGCGCTCCGAAACACAGCCTCTCACTTTCCTATCTCAGGCAGGGAAATGCCGAAGACATCGAGCTCCAGTATCGGAAAGAGATTATAGATGCCGAGAACGGCCTGGGAGCCAGTCATGATTTCGTATTTTCCCTGAAGAAAGAGCTCGGAGAGATGTTAATTCAACGCGGACAGCAAAGCGAGGCTGAGGACATAAGAGCACAAATAAGAGAACAAATTAGAGATAAAAATATGAGGCTGTCACAGTATGATCCATCCCGGGCTGCTGGTAGTAGAGCCAATCTGGCCCCAATACTTTCACTTCAAAGCAGGCAGGACAGAGTAAGGGACGCGGAAGAGTTGTGCCGGAAGGCACTTGCATCAGCGTCCAGATATCTAGATATCAACCATATTGCAACTGCGGAAGCTTTATCTGCCCTATCAACGATAGCAGGAAACCAAGAGCGGTGGGAGGAGGCGAAGGAGTTATTAGTACAAGCGATCGAGACGAGTGTAAAAGCGCTAGGCCAGACACATCCCGACAACTTATCTCTCACCAAAGATCTAGCCCGTATATTTGCCAAGCAAGAAAAGTGGGAAGAGGCCGAGACTTTGGTCACGCGGTCGATAGAGACAAGTATGAAGATACTGGGTGATGAGCATCCAATTTCCATTACTATTATGGCCTCTCTCGTGTGAGTGTGGGCGATACAACAACAACGGCGACCACCGCATCGACGCCAATGGACGACAATCGAGACTCAACAAGTAGAAGTGATGAAGAAACACATCAAAGTGTTTGGTCGGGACAATACCGACACAGTCACCTCCATGAACAACCTGGCGATTATATGGTCTGAGCAACGGCTGTGGAGAATAGCAAAAACCCTGTTTGGACATGTGGTCAAAGCAAGTGAGGAAGTCTTTGGCAAAGAGCATCCACGCACGCTCGAACACATGGCCAACATGGCGTACGTATATCAGGAGGAGATGATCCGTAAGGACTCACTAGCAGCAATAATCGGAAGACGGCAAACGTGTGACGGAACATTGCATCGGGAGATACTTGAATTGAGTGCCAAAATCCTCGGATGGGATGATCCTCTAACTTTGACCCGTGCGCGTTGGCTGGTGTGGATCCTGATAGACCAAAGACGATTCAAAGAGGCCGAAATATTACAAGTGCAGATCATGGAAACAAGAGTGAGACTACAAGGCGAGAAACATCCGGACGCCTTGAGGAGTATGAGAAATTTGGCAGTAACGATTCGAAAGCAAGAACGATTGAGAGAGGCTATAAAGCTGATGGATAAAGGACTACAGGGTAAATCACTATTTGCCAGGCTCTTTTGGCGGCTTCAGCTCTCACTGAATCTGTTCAATCGTTAAAGCTCCACCTCGAAGCTGAATCTGACAATAACGAATATAATAGATGTTACAATTTGACTCGTGATTCCTTGTCTACTGTACCTCCTATTCCATATCATTGATTACTTTTCACGCTGACAGATTTACCGGCATCAGACGACAGTGTCCGCTACGGTAAAAGACGCGATACTCTTTCACTTGCAAGTACTGCACGCCCTTCCCACATATTCTATTTGCTCTTCCAAATATTCGCGACACCAAAGTTTCAATCTTCGAAGAACTGATACAAATGAAGTAGTACATCGAACGTCCTGAAAGCACAAGAGTTCACACACCAGAAGTAGCAACTTTACCTTGCTTCTTTGACTCGTGATCAAACGAACTATAAATCGAAGATACTGTAGTACATATACGATTCACTCACCGCTAACATTAACCAAGCATGCATGAACCCCATCTTGTCTGACCCCAAACCTTCGCAAGCACCGAGATTCCCACCCACAGTAAAATATAGCAACGATGCTCAACTACTACCCCCATCTATGTACAGTACACTCGAAGATCCTGACGGTAGGTTTTTGCACCGCCTAATCAGCAGCTGCATCGAAAAGAACGCTATGTACATATGTAACATCCTTTTGAAGCACTGGGTAGGTAGGTATTTCCCCAAATCGCGAACGCTGACTTTTTCGAACAGCTAGGCCGTTTTTGAGAGTATAGAATCAACAGAAATTAAATCATGGTAGATCGAGTGATCATCTCTAATACCCCAAGTGAGGATCTTTCTTAGGCTCTCTTTGTGTGGCCTCGTATGAGATGAACATTTGACATCGAACATTCCCCCAAAATTTTTCACTTACGGACATGTTCCCCCTTCCACAAACACACCCAGATCTGTAATAGTATTTATATTCGCAAGCTCTGCCTTGCAAAACAATACAGAAATGTCTTCTGGATCCGAGGCAGATATTGCTTGGTAAACAACAATATGCAATGCTTCTCTGATATTCCCTTAATGCTCAAACACGTCCTTGTCTTCTAGACAGCGTCAATGTCATCTAAATGCTTATTCTATTCTGTAGCCTCATTCTACGGAGCAGAACATATCGAAGTGATGTCTCAACTGGACTGTTTAAGCATCGCTTAACAAAAAAAAGGGGCACTATTCGAGCGGTGAGGCGCATGATAATAAAATTTAAACTCAATTAAAGTAATAATTAATTGTTAATTAATTGTAATTTTTGCGCATGATTTCTGCTGCAGATTTTAGTAAACGCTTTACTTTACTCTTTAATATTCTTCTTTAAAAGAAAGTATTGTATCTATTATTTTGACAACTTTATAAGATGCTAGTACACTGTTACATTAAGAGCGACTGTAATAATATGCGTAGTGTATCTGCGATTGATAGACTGAGAATTTTGATTAAGACTGCATTTAAATATGTAGCGTGATAGTACTTTATTACGAAACTCTTCAACGAAACTTCTCTCTGAACCAGATGTTCATCGAACTTATCTTCTTCTTGTCGCTACTTAATGCCTTCGCATTGTTTCTATAGACTCTTTCACAACTTATTGATGGTGCAGCTCGTCTCATGATTCTCGTTGTGCGATCAATATTCCGAAGCAAGGATTATTCAAAAGAAAGATCATCAGTCATCGATCATATTTAACTATTCAATCCTTCTCTTTTACAGACGCCTTGTTTCACGTCTAAGCTGCCTGACTTTGTTTTGACCTGGCATTTCCTCTTGAGCTGGCCACCCAATGCTCGAGTATGACGATTCCAGCTTTACTGGAGTCGGAGCCTGCGCTGAGCTGACGTTCGAGTTAGTATAAAGTGAAGTTGCTGCAGTGCCTTCACTGCTTTCGTGGCCCTGAGATCTACGGCTAGCAACTGATAGATTGTCGGCTCGAGTCGATGACCCAGAACTGGAACTGATAGGTTCGGTGGTGATTTGGTCATCATTGCTCGGGACGCGAAGGGAATCGTGCCATTCTTCCAAGTCTTCATTTCCGTCCTCTTTCCAGCGAAATTTCCATTCGACATTGTGCCCAAAAACAACAGCACCTGCATCTGCCACTTTGTCTGGTCCTCCGAGGCGTGAGTACTGGTGCCAATTTCTGGGATAGAAGACTTGAACCGGATCGTGGTGCTGCTTGAGAAATTTCCGGAGTCCGCTAAAACTGTAGCTTTGGCATTGACAACGTGCCACGACGTCTCCGGGACAATGCCACACGAGGCCATGAACCGTTTCCGGGGGACTCGCAAATTCGTTGCCAAAAACTGTTGTGATGTTCTTCAGGTCATACACACTTGCGGCCAGATAATACCTATCTGGCGGGAGATTGTTCCACTTGGGACACATTCCGTCAAATTTCATCGGCCGAATGATGTCGCCAAACCCACGGCCAAGCAGTGTCACGGCTCCTATTGAGCGGATAAGATCTACCCAGCCGTATCCGAGAGCCTGAAGAGTTGTAACACGTGGACGGGGGTCGCGGCCTGTGGCTAGGTCGAAGAAATCCCATCCTTCGAGGTGTTTTCGCACCCTGATCTTGATCTTTTTCCCGTTCTGTCCCGCCACACGTTCCTGATGTTCCAGGATTTGCGCCAGGATGCTGTAATATTGTTCGACGAGATCGCCGAAAAGAAAGTAGCCCTTCTTTCTCTTCAAAGTCTTTGACTCTTCGATCTCATCGCCTTTTCGTTTCGTTTCCTCTTCTTCGAAACCTTCATTTTTCCCTGGATAGATCGCAAGCTTCATATTCTCCTCGTTGGTGAGAACATCAATGGCGGAATTGGGTCTGTGGTCAACAGAATCATTCATTTTACTAGGGTCGAAGAGGAAGTGAAATGCAAAATTGTCCTTGCTGGAAAACTCCAGCCATGCGCGGACCAGATGGAGGAGTGCGCTAGTACCGTTGACCAGCCAGCCTTTCTTAAAGGCGTCGTCCCATAGCACAACGTACTTCGTTTCAAGCCACTTGAGGGTCATGAAGTATCCATTGCGAGGAAGATGAGGCGGAGTATCTTTCATTCCGATCGCAATCGTTGCTCCTGCGGAAAACCATTGTCCACCGGATATCGTCACTTTCTCGAGCAGGCAGCCGGCATGAGGTGGTGGAAGCCCAGTTCCGCGAATGTTATACTGCGCATCTTTCGCTCCTATTCAGTGTAAACAGCCAATTATGAGCATCAATTTGGTCGAAACTAACCAGCGTAGTACATGGAGTCCCAGCACCAACCCACAACGTGTCGAGAGGTGTCCAGTTGGAGCAAGCTGATATCATCAGAAACCTGAAACGAGTGGTCAAGGTAAGAGATCTTCTCGCCGGTGCGATTGTAAAGATAATGCCAAATCAGCAGGTCATTTGTTATCCTTGTGGCGATCAGCATGGCCGAAAAGCCTTTGATGAAGACTTTCGAATCGAACTCATTCACTCGTTCCGTGCCGGCCAGTCTAGCAATCATATTGAGAGGCATCTCAAGACCCAACTCTTTCACCTGTTTGGTCAAGATTGGGTACCCCTTCACTATTACTGGGTTTCTGAACATACTATGCCAGCATTGCCCAAGCCATGCTTCTCCGTTCATGACGCGATCATTGGTCTCAAAATCAATGTTGCAAAAGATTTCAACTAGACGCGTTAGGTCAGATGGTTGAGCTCGAGTCGCCGTATTCCCTAGGTGGGTGTTTCGGACGAATGGCGAGCAGACCGCGACACCTGACTCAAATGGTGATGAACGGAGAGCTGCACCGAGCCATGCGAATTGTTGGCCAATCTCTGCGATAGAGTCGGCAGTGCCGATGGCAGTCACTATGAACTTGCGTCCGGGGACCTCGTTTCCGGAAATTCGGGCACTTATTTCTGTCCCATCCGATAGAGTAGCTAGAGAGTCAATATTGAAGCATCCGACACCGGGCTTATACTCATGATTACCAATATGTCCCTCAGGTCTGCGGACAACATCTTTCACCAGCCGCATCACTTGTTTTCCGGTTGTCGGCCATGTCTGGCAGAGGTATGCCTTTGCAGTCAGAGCCTGCGCATCGTTCGAACAGCCGGTCAGAGTGATGGCCCTCTCCAGCGCTTGTTCGGGGCTTTCAGTGTACTGTTGCTCTCTCACAAATTCCAGTGGGTCCCAGTCTAGCTCAAACGTCGCCTTGTACGCTTGTGAAGGTTCCTTTCTGCTGATTTTCTGTAAGGACGGGAGGGCAGAGAAGATAGTATCCCTAATGCTCTCCATGAGGTCTGGCGTTCCCCGTGCTAATGTCGCCTCTCTTTGCAAACTTGCAACAAGCCATCTGTAAGCCGGAGTTTCCAGAATGAAGTCACGATATGGACCAGAATCTGGCACTGGTTCCTCGTGATCTTTGGCGGTATAGTTGTGCTTGTCTATTATTAAGTTGTTCAGGCTAGGCTCTAGTTCGATTTGTATATCAGGCTCCAAGTCGTCTTGTATATCGGGCTTTGGGACGTCTTGTGTTTCAGGCATCGGTTCTTCTAGAAATCGCCCAATTGCAAAATCTCCAGTCCATATTCTGTCAACATCCGGGAATTTAACGTCCTCAAGTGGAAGCATCTGCTCAAACAAGCCTTGAATTCTCCTAGATTACAAGTTAATCGAATGAATAATCAGCGGGGTGCGGTCAGCCTACCTCCGGTGTTTGTGTACAAAGAATGAGACGTCTTGATGCATCGGATTTTGGGCTTTGTGCCCAATTTTCAGGGCAAATGCCCTTAACAAGTCCGGAAGCTTGCCCGAGATCCGCTCTAAGGTGGTCCTGTCGGACTCATACGACTTGACTGAACTGAACAGATCTAAGGCCAGCTGAGAAATGTATTTCTCATCTCTCGGAAGTGGTAGAGTTGAAGTCTCGGACGCAGAATATGTAGTCGGTGCAGTATAGAGTCCGAACTTCGGGATGACCTGCTCCTGATCGATCGAGTGCTCGAACTCGACAGCTGGATTTGTATCGGGTAAGCTGAGGCCTTTAGCTATAACGTCAATCCCAATTTGAGAAGTATCGAAGACCGGGACTGACTTACCGTGAGCCATCGACGCATAACCCGAATCCGTTGGAGCCGAATTAACCTGCTCGTCTGCCACTGATTTCAATGGCGACTTCTCTATTTGCATGGCTGAATAGTTGTTCAAGCATGCAACAGTTTTTGGGTGATCTGGGCCAAGCGTTTTCCTGAAGCCATCGCATGCTCTCTGATAGAGCTCGGACGCCATTTCGTAACGCTTCAGCTGGTGCAAAAGTAAAGCAAGACAGTGTATAGAGTGCAGCGTATCCGGGTGTTCTTTCCCCAGCTGCTTCTCTCTCCCTTCTAGTGCTCGCTGATACATCTTCTCCGCCTCGTCGTACTTCTCCTGGTCCTGTAGCACCAAAGCAAGATTTCTTACGCTCGTGAGCGTATCGGGGTGCAGTTCACCCATCACCCTCTTCCGCTCTTCCAGTACTCTCCGGTTCAACGTCTCTGCTTCGACGTACTTCCCCTGGGCCCGCAGGATTAACGCCAGGTTGTTCACGCTCGTCAGGGTGTCTGGATGTTCTGAACCAAGCACTCTCTTGCGAGTCTCTAATGCTTGTATTTCCAGCTCTTCGGCCTGGTCCCATCGACCTTGATTTCTATACGTCGACGCTAGGTTTGCCATGCTAATTAGCGTGTCTGGATGCTCCAGACCAAGCACTCTCTTGCGAGTCTCTAATGCTTGTATTCCCAGCTCTTCGGCCTGGTTCCATCGACCTTGATTTCTATACGTCGACGCTAGATTTGCCATGCTAATTAGCGTGTCTGGATGCTCCAGACCAAGCACTCTCTTGCGAGTCTCTAATGCTTGTATTTCCAGCTCTTCGGCCTGATCCCATCGACCTTGATTTCTATACGTCGACGCTAGATTTGTCATGCTAATCAGCGTATCTGGATGCTCTAGACCAAGCACTCTCTTGCGAGTCTCTAATGCTTGTATTTCCAGCTCTTCGGCCTGGTCCCATCGACCTTGGTTCCTATACGTCGACGCTAGATTTGCCATGCTAATTAGCGTATCTGGATGCTCTAGACCAAGCACTCTCTTGCGAGTCTCTAATGCTTGCACCTCCAGCTCTTCAGCCTGGTCCCATAGACCTTGACCTATAAGGAGAAATGACAGACTATCAATCAGGATAGTAACTATCCTGCTATCCTCCGCGGCATGCCATCCTGCATCGCGAATCTCTTGTCTTATCTTCGCCTTAGCATCATCCAATTTGCCGCTCTTGCGATACTCGTTTGTTAAATCAGTGGCTTGAATATAGCCTGCTCGTAATAGGTTCATATAAACGGCTCCTCTCAGTCTTTCCCGTTGGGTATCCCATCTATGAACTGAACTAATCGCCTTATCGAGCTCTTCTCGAGATCTTCCACTCTTCAGTAAGTTCTCCTGTGTCTTGGTATCGCTTCTAGCCACACCAAATCCTATACTATGGCAAAGTGCTAGTTGAAAAGCAAGATCCCGATCAAACGATGTAGGTAGCTTTGTTGCTACGGAAACTTTTTGCTCTAAGCAACGGCAAATGTACGATCGAACGCGATAGTCTGATCGATAAAAGGAATCAATCGACGGCAAAATCTATATCCATTAGATCAGAATAGAAATATTCGTTCATAAACTTGCCTCAAAGCGATATTCCAGCGCCTTGAAGCTATTTTCATCCAGTTTTGAAGTAGAAGGACGAGCCCTTTAGTAGCGTTAGCTGAATATAGCTGGATTCAAAGGTCGTTATCTTACTGATCAGGAGCTAAAAAACTAAATGCCTGCTTCAAGTCGGCGGCTCTCTCATCTGGTCTACACCGCAAGGACGCGCTGAAGAACTCCTGTAGTGCTTGCTTCTTGCTATCGTCCAAGTCTTGCTCTGTCGTCACAAGTTGTCGGGCAAGTAATGCCAGTTTGTCTTCGTTCTTCAACTCCTGAAGGACATCTTGGCAATCAACTCTTTCTCCCTTATTCTGGAAATATTGTTCTGCCCAAAGCGCTTCCTGGGGTAATATTGCTTTCGCGGAGAGATATTCTTCAAACATTACCCACAGGCAGAGCAATCCAAACGAGAAAACTTCCATTTTTCGGGCCTGGGCTGGTTTGCATCTGAAGTGGAATTCGGGTGCACTCCATAGATATGATTGTGGCAGTATGATATATTCGTCTTCGTTCACGAACCTGCTCGAATGGCCAAAGTCGGTGACCCTTGCGATAAACGTAGCCGCATTCGAATCATTCCTGAATATAAGGACATTGTTAGGTTTAATGTCTCCATGTATGATTCCTGAACCATTTAGTCTAATCCGTGATCAGGATCGTATTATCATACCATGCGAATGCATATGAATGATTGCAGTTCCAATATCAACAGACAGGCTCAGTCGCTCGGGGATAGAAAGGTCTCTTCCAACCGGCCGCTCCAAGAAGGTATAGAGATTTCCAAACGGGGCCTTCTCGAGCACGAGGACTGGCAAGACCTCGTCATCGGCTATGACGTCCCAGCATATGCCTTGCAGCTCGAGAATGTTCGGATGCCCCCGAAGCTGGCTGAGCGCGGTGACCTCATTAATGAGAGTCCGGAAGTTGTATGTCTTCAACGACTCCCCCTCCCCTTGGTACTTAATGCATTTAAAGGCAAAACTCGGTTGCGAGTTGATTGATGCTTCGTAAATTGTGCTTGTTGCTCCTACCCCAATTATACCCCGTGCAGACTGCCATGTGATTGGTAGGATATCGACTTGCACCTTTTGGGCAACAGCAAGAAAAGTAATGAGATCACACTCGGAAGTTTCTGCTTGTTCAGTATAATCCGATCCCTCCTCGAAGTCAGTGAAATATGGGGAGATTATAGACGCATCGACAGACATTTTGAACGCATTTCATATCGAAAAATGGTATGGTAAGGTAACTAGATACGCGGGATGATTAATTGTTTTGAGTCAAAGGCTGCCGCATCAATGAACATGTTGAAATACACGCTAATCTCATTGCGCTGCTGACTAATCTCTATATGAGTTCTCAGACCACTAGAGTAGGTTGCGGGTTTCAGCCAGCGAGGGGTTGGAAATGTTGACAAGACCACAATCACATCCTGTATTCCTGCCCCTTTATCGGCTTACGCAAAGAATACGTGATGGAAATAACGTCGTCGTTGCTGCGCGCGCGTAACTCCCGCGGCCATAATCTCATGTCATCTCGTGCTCGCTCGGGACGTCGAGGAGGTTCGCAAAAGGGGAGAATTCGCCTTGTGGGACGGGACGGTCTGAAAGGTATTCCATGATGACCCAGTAGTGACCACAGCGAGCAACAAGGTCATGCGAGGTTCTCTGGGTTCAAAGAAAGGGCCAGCTTGACTGGATGCTATCGGCAAGCGAAGGGAAGGGCATGAAAAGTGGTAGAAGGGGTTGCCATCTCGTTGCCACCGATTACGCAATAGACCTCGGCAGCTAGGCGGGGAACAGGAGGAATAAATAGGCAGTCCCCCTCTTGTTTCTGCCCTTCATCCCTTGAGATTCCGTCAGAAACTCGCTTTTGCTTTGCCTGCTACATACTCTGCTACCCACTCTGCTACCCACACTGCTACCCACTCTGCTACCCACTCTGCTACTCACTGCTACTCACTGCTATTCGCTGTCATCGCTGCCGATGACCGCTGCTACTCGCCGCAAGGTTAACCCCTCTGCGAAGGCTCGCGCCAACGCTGCCGCCGCTAGAAGACGTAACTTCAACCTCCCTCTTCAATCCCGCTTCCGGCTCCCGATCTCTGACTCTCAAGAAAAAGCCGATCCAGAGCAGACCGACGAAATCTCGACCGCTCTCGCCCTGCGACAGAGAATCAAAGTCGTTCGTCAAGCAAATATAGAACGAGAGCTGAAACTGAAACTGTAAAGAATAGAAGCTCGAGATGCAACGCTGAAAATGTGGGAACACGAGGTCATATTTTTGATATTTTTGTTGTTGCTGGAAAGGATTCTATCTACAGTATGTAGGAGCGAGCAGGTGAAAACTCTACTAGCGGGCCCCAGCCCTATCAGCCCTATGAGGCGGAGATTACCATCTCCCCTATTTCCAACAGAAAATTCAAGCGTTGAGAAGCGACTCAGCATCAGAGAGCATTGTCAGTCGAACATTAAATATTCATCGACAACTATTGACGAATAATTAAGCCCGGCTAGACTGAAAATAGCAGCTTTGGCAACATTAGCAACTTTTTCAGCTTTCTGCGTCATGTTAGATAAATTATTAAATAAATCGATGAATTGATTATCCAACAATTTATCTAACCATCTATTTAAACGAATTGTTGACTATATAGGGTGCTTAGGAGGGAGCCATGGAGGGAGCCATGGGGGTGTTTGGTAGGGAATCATGGAGGGAACCATGGAGGAAGTCATGAAGGTAGGTGAGTATTTAGGGTGGTAAGTAGATAGGAAGCCATGTAGGAAGCATTGTTTGAAGCACTGTTGAACGTGTGTTATGCCGACCGAAGCGCATTTTGAAGCATGTAGAGTGTTCGATAAGAAGCTCGATAGGGAGTTTGGTAGGGAGTTTGGTAGGGAGTTTTAGGGAGTTTGGTATCGAGCCATGGAGGGTGCTTTCTATTGATCTAGTTAGCATGTGCCATGGAGCATGTATGAAGCATGCTATGGAGTAGGCCATGAAGTAGGCCGTGGAGTAGGCCATGGAGTAGGCCATGGAGCGAATGACGAGTGTTCGAACACGTCGCATGAAGCATGTTTTGGAGCGAGTAGGCTGGTGAGTAGGCGAACGGATAGGTAGCTGAGTAGGGTGGTGAGCATGCAGGGTGGTGAGTAGGGTGGTGAGTAGGGTGGTGGTGAGTAGGGCGGTGAGTATGGTGGCGAGCATGTAGGGTGGTGAGTCGGGTGGTTAGTAGGGTTGGCAAATCTCAACCAATGGAAGCTCGCTCGGTATTGACTACCTATCGTCTTCCATGATGATGACATCGATATTCTCAAGGCGGAATAGTCCGGCCAATTTGATCCGAGACTCTGCGTTCATCGTTAAATTTCCTGATCCGAGAATAATTCGCTGTGACAGGAAAGGTAATTCTTGTTGATATTGACGACTGCGCAAAAGACATTCGTCAATAAAACGAGATAGGAGAGCTTGACACTGGTGGATATGTCGCAAATTTGGTACTATCACAGTAGGGAAAGAGAAATATAAGCCTGGACAGGAATAGCAAGCACCAAATGCAAGACATGTGGATCGATATTAATCGCACTGCCCTTTGTTATCGAGATCGTGCTAAGCCGAAATTGTGTCGTACGCTCTGTGTGTAACTTGATGGCTTTGGAGTTCTTCGTAGTTCTTCACTTCAAGTAGACTGGTAGATACTGTGTTTCAACCATTTCAAGAGTGACCGTCGTAGATCAGCGATAAATATAGAAATTGGCATCAAGTCGTGAGGTACTTCATAGGCAGAGAAAGTATAGTGTTCCGCGGTCATAGTGTTTTCAACCAGCGCCTAGAAGATATAACAAATAACCGGGAGAAGTGAATGGCGGCAAGATAGATACGTGGCCCGAAACTGGAACTATATAATATGTCAAGTCAACATATGTAAATTCTTGACAAAGACGTACTTACCACTATCACACTGACTCGTTGCCTCCAAACATTGCTGCTGCTTGTGCTATACCATCGGAACCGAGCGCGTGCAGCACACTATATGCAGTAGTGATCCCAGGTTCGCTACTAATTACAGAGGAGTTGTGCATGTTGAGAGTTGATCTGATTGACATATCTTGTATTTTTGAGCGGTTTTCTGTACTGTTCCGAATGGTTTAGCTTCAACTTGATTTGAGAAGGATAGCCTAAACGACTTAACTGTAGCGCTAAATGAAGGCCGTAATCATTAGATATAATCTGGGTGGACGTTCACGCTTCTTATTTTTTTCCATATTTATACTTAAGTGTTCACTCATTCGTGGTCCTTTACCTCTTTTAGGCATTTGCCATGGCGATGATGCTCTTCCATTTGGGTTCCAGGCCATATTCGACCACCTAATCGGGCGATGTATAGTATCCTTGATGTTTCCCACCTCCCATGACTTGTGGATCTCATTGTCGCCTTCCATTTCTAGCTGATATGGGTGACGTTGGCCGTAGAGAATGTGTGGAGGAGATGCAGGCATCGGTTCATAGCACTGCTTCTATCTGTATCGTGAAAAATGCAGTCCACTTCTGGTCAGCCCCTTTGTTTCAAACCACACGATGGAGGCCTAGGTATTTGTTGAAGATCGGTCAATTGATGAAGCAGGAGATTGAGAGCTGCGATAAGGTGAAGAAGCCAGACGAAAGCAAAAGGGGCGAGGACAGGTAATGATGCTTCAGAGGTATGAATGACGCAGCGCTGGTCTGTGAATGTATACCAATGGTGATAGGAACGCCTAGGAACAGTCAGCGACCAATTCCCTGCGTCAGGTTGAAGATCATATAACAGGATTTGCCTTTAGCCCCCTCTAAAGCTTGTTTACCACCATGTGAATTATCTGGTTGGGGTCTCCAACACCTGTGTTCATTGCATCTCTCTTTGGCAGCTTTGATACCGGATCCGCTTCATACGCAGCAGATTTATAAAGATAGTACAACGCATATTTTTGGCTCTCGTTTTAGAACTGTACGTCTGAACCGTGAGCGAATCGCGTCGGTCTCCTCTATCTTGTGGGATCTGAGTAATAGTGCAGGCGACCCCCTGATCTGGTGATTGTTAGGCTTTGCAAAGGTTTCACGTTGAAGCAACGTGTTCAAGTCGCTGCGTACCTGTTTCTGCTCTATGTAAAATGGAATTCGTTGACTTGGAGGAATAAGAGCATTCATGGGATTAATGATACATCAATGTACCAGTTACATTTCTCACCATGCAGCTCTTTTAGGGAGACATGAATGAACTTGTATATCAATATTGACGATTGATTCGATGCTACTTCACTCCGGGTGCGGAATGTTTGTTGTCACTATGCTCGGTAAGTACTCGTATATTTAGATTCGAGGGTGGTCAGCATACAGGGAGCCTATCAGGGTGGGGTATCGAAGGAATAAGGTACGCATGTGCAAGATTGTTGAGCCCGTTTGAATGTTCCGAGAGCAACTGGGCATGTTCTAGCCAATGTCGTTGTGGAATTGAGAAAGTAATTGGCTTATGTTTCCATTCCAAGTCCCAAGAGTCAAAGCCTTCATAGCAATTACTCGAACCCATATCATGCTGAATCATTTTACCGTCGTAGAATAGGCAGCCAAGCAACAGCGCTTGTTCTCAGGTTCCTGCAAGACGGAAAGGAGATAACAGTATGATATCTCAATGTCAACTGCTGCACTGGTCCGAGTCCCAATGCTAGACATGCCTCCAAGTGGATCACCCATTGCTGCGTGCGAGGCAAATGAAGCCCCCACATCTGCGATAGCTTAGTCTAGTAGACCGACGACCTGAGAGGAAAATGCCATGGCGAGGGTTTTTTCCTCTGCTACTCCGATGGAGAACAGATTGCAGTACCGAGGAACATTCCGTGGACGGTCGAATTGCTGACGTCATATTGAGATACAGCAAACCCATTGCAAGGGGCCAATTGCCTCTCTTCACAAAAGAAACAAAGAAAAAAAGGGGAAAAAGGAAGAAGAAAAAACAGCCCCCATTAGTGCCCCACGAGTATCCCGAGTAATTCAGCGGTTGTATCCTGAAGGGCACTGTGGTCGTTGCCATATGCCATTGGCCATAGAAAGGCCATTGCCCCACTTCAGCCCTTGAGGTGGGGCTGAAAGCTTCACCCGGACTCCCCCCCGCCCCCCCTCCTTTAGACACGACAGTAAACGGAGCAAGGCTCCAATGTGGTGTATGGAATTCATCAGTGATCAAAAACATCATCTCCAACTGATGGTTTTGACTCGAGCTGAAGCTCTGCGCTTTAGAGATGCCATTGTCAGCCGGACCAATGATGGGTAACATGCTTTACTCCCATCGCAAGGCTGAAAGGACCGTGCTTGGTTTGAAGGCCACATGGTTGGACTGAACCCATACGCTCGCCGTGAACGGCCCTCGGCGATATTGTTTTTAGGGAAAGTTCCGTGGAGGTGTTGAGATGGCTATACGGCCATACGGGAGCTAAATGATTATGTGATGACCAGTAAGGTTTTCGATGTGGTCTACTCTACCTAGCCTCGGCCCGCCCGTTCGAGTCCTATGCTAGGTATGAGGGGTGCACACAGCACATCACTGACCATGATGATGTGTCACTGCACAAGATGGAAAGTTGAAAAGACTCATGCGATAGATTCGAAGCGAGAAAATGTTCATCTTTGACGTAGTCACGTAGGAGTATTCCCGGCCCGATGCACGTTCCGGTCCCGTGCACACCCCACTTTACTACTTTCATCTTTCTTCAAAAATCAATTACAAATTCAATATGGCTTCAATTGAGGCAGCGCTTGCAGATCTAG
>JAABUZ0100000236.1_pt1 | contig 144572 bp, 90 predicted proteins | sample 5562091 | NCBI WGS metagenome assembly JAABUZ01 (sample SAMN12813069, study PRJNA571459) | rock metagenome | isolation source: Antarctica rocks | place: Antarctica: Victoria Land, Linnaeus Terrace sud | collected 2015-12-21 | reverse complement strand
TCTAAATGCATTACTATATAATATTATAAACAAATTAATTAAATTAATCAACTTAATTAAGTTAATTAATGCACTTTTTTAAAAATAATTTAAATTTTTCGAGTCTTGGCGAGTCGAGCCAAGTTATACGCTAAGTACTTCATATCTACTCTTTGACTTAACTCAAATACTTGAATTAAAATTTCTAACTCGAATCGAGTCTTGACGAGCTAGAAACTTGATTCGAACTTGATGATTCAACTCGACGCGATCAGTCTATATATAGCTAAGATATAATTGTAATCTAGATAATGCATATAAGTAATATTATAATTCTCTTAATAAATTAATTAAATATTAAGAGCTATAAGAATGCGATATAAAGTACATTCAAATCTAACTATTTCTCTTACTTATTCTTTGCTAGTAAAACCACTTATATATATATTATCTAATACAAAAGTTAACAACATCTATCTATAATTAATTCTATTTATCTCTTTTAACTAATTTTTTAATTGTTGTTGTTTAATTGTCTTTTGTAATGCGCAAATATTGCAATAGTAGATTGTTAATAACAAGATTAAAGAATACAATCTTCTAAAACGCAATTAGTTTTATTGTTCTAATTATAATAAAAGTACATTTGAAGAATTAATCTTACAAGTATATAGACTAGTCGCGTCGAGTTAAGTTATCAAGTTCGAGTCAAGTTTCTAGCTCGTTAAGATTCAATTCAAGTCAAAAATCTTAGCTCAAGTATTTGAGTCGAATCAAAGAGTAGATATGAAGTACTTAGCGTATAACTTGACTCAACTCGCCAAGACTTGAAAAATTTAGATTATTTTTAAAAAAGTGCATTAATTAACTTAATCAAATTAATTAAATTAATTAATTTGTTTATAATATTATATAGTAATGCATTTAGATAATGCATTTGTACGTTATTTGTGCGTTATTATTTTTAAACTATTTTTAGTAATTTAAATAATGCGAATTTTTTTAAAAATAGAAAATCTTGGCATTTTGACGTTATTTTCGATTGCTTGACGAGTCGATTAAATCGAGTTAAGAAATCGTTGATCCAAGTCGATTTCAAGTCGAGTTAAGAGATTGATATCAAGTATTCAAGTTAAGTTAGAATGTTAGTATCGAAACTCGATCTAACGATCAATCTACAAGTATAAAGTTTGCACAAAATTTGCAAAAATATAGTGCATCAAAAAAAATATAGATAAAACTTAATCTTTCGATAGTTAATTTTTATATTATTGAGCAAAATAAACTATTTATTGTAAGTATAATGATTTGACAATAATTAGTTTAACATTGTTGATTTAAGTATACAAACTATCAAGATAGCTACAATATATAAGAGAAGTTTGATCTAAATATTTACATTACTCTTTCTTAGAAAAATCTAATTAGCAAAAACAAGATAAATAATATTGTTCTTAACAAAGTTATTAGATTACGCTAAGTTTATAACAATCTCTCTTAAATATTATTCGACTCGACAACGATAATATTGTTAAATACAAACTTATTGTTCTTATCTAATTTCTTTAGAAAAAGAGTATCGAGATTTGTTTTATAACATATTATATCGAGCATTTTCTACTAAATATTGTATAGATAATCTAGCTTAATATTAATATTAGCTAGAAGATTCTTCTAAATTAAATGCAAAATCGATTTATTTTTCTGCTACTATATATATAAGATAATGTTAAACTTATTGTGCAAATTTAATCTAATCGATTTTAGTATCTTTCTTATTAAAGATTTGCATACTAAATTTTAGCAAAATATTAACTTTCTTAATATATCGAAAAGCAATAGAAATATATTAAGATGTTAGATTAAATATAAAAATAAATAAAAAACTTATAATCTTGCGTTTCAAAGCGTAATACTTGTAGCGAAAATTCTTTTGTTAAATATATTGTAAGATATTAGATTACAAAGTATACAAAAGTAGAAAACGTATTTTGTAATTAATAGTTTTGTCAAGACAATAAAGATATTACAAATAGCAAAAATAAGAGAGAGCAAAATATTGCGCTTGCGCGCGAAGAAGAAGAACAAAAAGAAATATTTCGATTAATATTGCTATTTTTGTTAATTATAATTTATAGCAAGATCTTGTCGAAGCATCTCTTACGTAATCGATTTGCTACTACAATAGCACAATATTAGCAATACTTACAATTATTTCTATTAAAAAGAAATTGCAATATCTAAAAATAACTAAGAAAACTTATATTAAGTGCAAAATCTGTGCGCAATATTATTGTTAATATTAGAACAATTTAGAGAACGTTATATTTGCTTATTAACTATAGATTGAAAAGTAATATAAAAAGAAAGAAATTATAATAATAATAATAATAAATATTATTTGCAAATTAATTGCGTTAATTCGATTAAGTTAAACAAAAAAAAATCGAGATAATTTATTCAAATAATAAATTAAACTAAATTTGAAGTTTATAAGATTTAGATAAATTGCAATATATCATTGTCAAGTATTTGTTACAATAACAATGCAATAATATAGCAATTAAAAGCATATTTACGCTTTAAAATAAGAAAACAAAAGATTTCTTTATTTGTCGATCTAAAGTTAATACACAATAAGACGCTTATGATAGATAATATAGTATCTCGCAATAGTATACAAGAAGAGTTATTGTTGTTTCTCGACTCTCTCTCGAATATTTAAGAAAGATAGAGAAAGAAAATAGAAAATCTCTTTTATAGACGTTTTGCAATTCTAACAATAAGATATATAAACTAGGAAATGCGTCTTATATAAAGATATAAGATACTACTTTTTATTTAATTAAAACATAAAATAAATCTTAATTTAATTTATTTATTGCGAAATCGTTTATTAATCTTGATTTGCAAAATTCTTAAATATAAGAAAAAATTTTTTGTTAGAAAATATATAGATGTTAAAGACAAAAAAAATGCTAACATTATTAAAAAATATATTGCTATTAAGATTTAAATTAAATATAAACTAAGCTTAAATATAATATATGTGCAAAATAAATAATTAAATTGCGTAAATATAAAACTATATTAAACTTATGTTACGTCTAGAAGCAATTTATGTTATAATAAAATTTAAATCTTGCAATGCGAAAATCTTGTTTTTGAACTTTAATTAATTGCGCGTTATAAATTTTACATAATTTTAAGAATGCAATAAATATAAAAGATTAAATTTATGTTTAACATATATTAAGAAGAAGCAAAACTTTAAATGTTAATTTTTACTTAACATTAAATAAAGAAGTTTATACTTTACATAAATTATACATATATTAAATATGAATCTCGATCGTAAGCAAAAATTGTTATAAATTTCTTTGATTTATAAAATTTATGCTAAGCATAGACTTAGCATAAACAAAGTTTTCCTCAAATAAGAATTTTTACTCAAGAGAAGTTCGTCTCGAGTGGGAAATCTACATTCGAGATAAGTTATATGCTCAAATTAATATTATATTTTTAATGCTTATATTGTTTACACTATACTTGTGCTTAATTTTTATTTTAACTTTAATAAAAGAGTTGCTATATATATTTTGAAATAATCTAATTTCTTGTTAGCAAGACTTGTATCTAGTTTACGCTAAGTAGATATTATATATTTGTTAAAAGAAAAGACATATATTGTCTTCTATTAGAGACTAGACTCGAAGCTACTATTAAAAAGGGGCTACTATTAGAAAGAAGCTACTATTAGAAAGAAGCTACTATTAAAAAGAAGCTACTATTGGATAAGATATTTGCATAGTATAACTAGATAGTACTTAAATCTATAATAGATTTAATATATAGAAATTAGACTCGAAACTACTATTGAAAGAGATATCTAAATAGTATAACTAGACGATAAGTACTTAGATCTATACTAGATTTAATATGTAGAATAAAAGATAAGAAATAAAAAGTAAAATAAAACAATATTAACTATATAAGATTGCAAATCTTGTATTAATTCAAGACTAGTTTGGATTTAATCAATATTTAGCTTAGATCTGATCTTGAAGATTAGATAAGATTGAAACGATAAATCGATAAACTTTGTTAATTAACTATTGATCTAACATTATAATATCTTATTACTAGATAGAGTTTTAAATATAATATTAGATATAAGTTTAGCTAATAATTTATATCTGCAGAGATCTAAAATGTTAATAGAATTGTGTTTAATTAATACTAGACGTTTGTCTCTTCTAGATAGTTTTTTTTGTATAACAATATAGAGTAGAAGATAATGCAAAACTTTAATTCGATATATACTTACAAGCTCATCTATAAGGTTATATTCGCGGTAAATGCCAGGAATATGTTAGGAATATATCTATTTTGGTTAGAAATCTGCTAGATTCCGATTAGTCAACCGACTGCTAATTAGCATATATTGATTATTTACTAGTTATAAATCTATTTGAGTTATCTATCGATTGACTAACTAGTAGTCAATCAACATATAGCGATTATCTATCGGTTATAGATCTTATAGATGCGATTTTTCTTGATTTTGAAATTTTAAAATTTTGAAATTTCAATAAATTTGACTAAGTCTCGACGCTAGCCCAATCGAGATTTCGATTTTCAAAATATCGAATAGTAAAGTATGTATATCGTTAATTTGTCAATACGTGAAGTCGTTAAATCATTTTTCTATTTATAGTTTAAAGTTTTAACCTTAATTTATAGTTTATAAATATTCGAGAAGTGTCTAGCTTCGCGACTATCGACGTCATCAAATTTCTAACTATAAAATCAGGTGATCTAGGAAATTTCTATACGCGCGTTAGACCTTCCTACTAGCGTGTACGTACTACATTCCTTATATTGCTAATATTAGTTAATCTACTTAACTAAAAGATTTAGAAATTTTTTGAAAAATTATTACTAGTAATATTCATACCCGGAATTTACCCAAAATATTGCTATTTTTGATTATCAACTCGAGTGTGATTTATTTGAAGCAAACCCGAAATTTAACCGAAATTTAACCGAAATTTAACCGATTTTTGCCAGTTGAAAAGCAGATTTCTACCAGTTGAATAGAAGTTAGTCAACCGGAAAATTGCTAGTAAATTCCGAATAAATTCCGGGCAAATTCCGGGTAAATAACTATATAAGTTGGCAATACAGTACTAAACTAACATCTAGTATTTGTTTTTTCTAGATAAAGAAGTTCTTGCACTACTATACAATATAGAAGATAATTCAAATCTTTAATTTAATATATATTGAGCTAATACTAGCTATTTGTCTCTTCTAGACAAAATTATTTTTGCGTTACAATATAATATAGAAACCAATATATTATCTTAGTTCAATATATACTAGATTAATACTCGACATCGATCTTTTTATAAGTGAATAATTTCTTGAATTTTATCTTAAAAGTATATAAAAATCTTGATTTCGAGTTCTAAAGTTGTATTTGTGCTAGATTCGTGCTTAGAATTAGATCAATCTAAAAGAAGCATATTGTAAAAGATTTCTAAATTAAAGAAAAGATACAAATATTATTAATAATATTTTGTAGTCTTGCAATATATTTTGTCTTAAATTTAATTAGTTATAGAGATAAGCTATATATATACTAATTATATATATCTCTTTTATTTGATTAAATAGCAACTTATTGCAATTACACTAAAGAGATAAAATATTGTTTTTTATATTGAAATATTGTTTTTCAAATATCTCTATAGCATATTTTCTTATTCTAAGTATGTAAGTAGTACAATTATAGTTTAAAAACAATATAACTTATATCTAAATATAGAAGAAAATAATCATAGATTTTATTTAACAAACTTTATATTTTGAAAATAAATACTTTTTTCTATATTTGTATAATTAGATTGATCGCGTCGGATCGAGTTATCAAGTTCGAGTCGAGTACTCGACTCGAATCTTGACAATTCGTATTAACTCGACTCGAAAGTCTTGACAATTCGATTTCTAAAATTGAATCGACAATTCGAGTCGATTTCCATATTTGAAATCGAAACTCAACTCGAAAAAATCGACTCAAATTGTCAAGACTATTATTTTTAGTAAATTTTATTATTTTTAGTAACAATTAATTGATAATTTGATAAAAACAATTAATTTATTTAAATTAATTAATAAATATATTAGAAATTTCTCTTTATAAATATATTACTATTGTGTGTTATCTAGTAATTAATAAAAAATCTAAATTTAAACTTAATTTATACTATTTTTAGTATTCTTAACATTCTTGACGATATTCTTGACATTCTTGACAATTCAATTCGATTTCTAATATTAAAATCGAAAATCGAGTCGAATCAAGTTAAGTCGATTTTAAAATAATAGGAATCGAATTGAGTTTTTGAGTCGATTTCTAATATTGAAATTATTGGATCGAGTCGATTTCTAAAGTTGAAATCGAAATTCGATCCAACGATTAATCTATGTATAATTGTAAGACAATATCTATTAATACAAAGAAATACTCGATTTCTCTTTCAATATATAATCTAACAAGAATCTATTTTATTTTTCGATATTTAATATATATTTTAAGTTTGAAATATAATATACTTATACTCTCTATATATTCGAGAAGTTTGTTAACAATTTCGATTTTTTAAAATTGTTTAATTAAACAAGTTATAAAATAATTAGAAAACATTTTCGAAAATCGCGTTTAAAAGAAAGTCGACAAAAAATTAATATATACTTAAGATATTTATCTTACTCTCGAGAGAGATTAAGATTGTATAAATAGATTTTTAATAATATATATATCAATTTAATATATATCGAATATATCTTTAACTTGTTTTTTATCTATATTTATTATAAAAGTTTACATTTCTTTGTTTTTACAATCTATATAAGAAATTTGAATTGTTTAACAAGTTGTTTCTTGCAGTACTTTAAATATCTTTATAAATATTGTATAGTAACTCTTAGTAGTCTCTATAGATGCAGCGCCCCCTAGTATATAGATATAATAGATAGTAGTTGTCTCTATTAGATAGTAATTATTGTAGTCTTTTGGCTTAATAGATTCTAGATATCTAGTATTCCAAAGACGTTACAATAATTTGCAATTCTATTTATATTGATAAAGCTTTGTATATAATAAGTAGTTTAGATCTAGTATAAAAGTAGTATAAAGTATTCTCTTGTCTAGTAATAAGATAGTTATTAGAAGATATAAGAGCACTAGTAGAGACTCTCTGCAAATATCTTTTTTTTTCGTTATTACTATTGCATTTGTATCTATCTACTATTATTAATACTCTACTAAATAACTTAGAATTAAGCGACGTCGCAAAACTTAATAGACTTAAAAAGAAGTTCTTCTCAATCTTAATTATATTAAACATATTATCTGAATCTATCTATAAATCTCTACAATACAAGCTTAGAAAATCACTTTCATATATATCTAATATATGTAAAAGATTAATTAATTACTTTAGATTGCTTGAAATTGCAAGACGTAGTTGTATAATTGCTATTCACATTAATCTTAATGTCTTAAAGCATCGAATAATCGAGTTACTAGAGAAACAATCTTGTTCTCGACTTTGTCGCAATATAAATAAGTTAGAAATTGACGTTATTATAACAATTCTTCTAGCTATAGAATATATAAAGCTAGATTAAACTAAGAGCTAATATATCTCGAAAATAAATATAGAAAAGAATTCTAACATATTTAAAGTAAATATATATCTTCTTCTTGTTTTTAAATACAAAAAGTAAAAGATTTAGACAATATCTCTTATTAGATTTTAAGAAATTAAGCGATATCTTAAGATTTCTAGCTCTTTTACTAACAACAACTCTAGATTTATTAATCGATTGTATAAAATAAAATCTTTGCTATTTAAATTTTTTAATACGTCAAAGAGATATCTAGAACTAGATCAAGATATTGCTATTGACAAGATATTAAAGCTTTTTAAAGATTGTTCGAAATATACAATAAAGATAGATGCAAAGAGAGCTAGAAAAGACTTTAAAGTATATTGTTTAACATTAGAGAGCTATGTTCTCTCTCTTAAATTTAGCTTTAAAATTATTAAAATTTCAAAACTTTTCAAGTCTTTAGAGTAAGAATTACTAGATACACAAGTAATAGTAATGCAATTAACTAGAGAGTTTTTCAAATTGTAACAATATATTATCTACACGAATAGCTTCTTTATCTTAACGAAACTAGTAATTGCACTAAAGAAATTACACTGAACAATAATAGATATATACAAAGCTTAATCTAGTACGTTTAAAGAGCAACTATAAAATTATATAGAAATTTATAAAGCAATAAAACTAAAGCTTTATTACAATATCAACTAATACTACTAGTAAGATACTAGATAGATATTTATAGCTATACATTAAGTATATACGAAGTATAGCAAAAGATTGTCTCGAATAGAAATTTCTATTCGGAATTATTCTATCTCGAGTAAAAAATCTATAATTGGAATAAGCTATATGTTCGAACTAGATACAAAAAACAATTAAAATTAGAAAAAAAAAGTATATAATTGTATCGAATGCGTATCGAATGCAAAATATATAATAGTTGTATATATAATTTTTTACAAACGATTAATTAATAGTATTAAAGAAATTACAAAATACAAGAAATTAAAATTTTAATTATGAAAAATCTGTTTTCGATTTAAAAAGAAAGAGCTTGTGCTTCATATTATTTAAAGAAGACTAAAATAGTAACAAAAAAGTAGACATCAAAAATAAGAGAGGAAAACCGAATAGAACATATAAGAATTTTAATTATATAATTATATATGAGCAAGTATTGAAGTTTACTAATATACATAAATTGTATAGTGCTATAGTCTAAGATTGTATACATTTAATAAAGAAAAAAGAAGAATATATATATTTTTATATAGAAAATAATATTTATTGTTAACAAAATAATAATCTTTATATTAATAAAGAAGACTCGAATATTTTTGTCGAAAAGAAATTTGTCGAAAAAAATTTGAAGTTAAAATAGAGTTAATACGTTATATAACTTATTTAATATTATAAACTATCTAAAAACTATTTTAAGAGATTGTCTAGTAGATTTTTGAGAATTAAAATTTTCAATCTAATATATCTTCTACAATATTATATCAAAAATTTAGCAATTAAAGATTCTATAGAATATATTCTAGAAAAATCTACAAATAAAACAACTATAAATATACTAAAATTGTAAATATATATATAGATATAATTGCAAATTAAAAGTCTTATAATATATATAAATTTACAATAAAAAAACTTTTATAATAAATATTATCTACAAACAATGTAATTTTTAAGCGCAATATAGAAGACAAATATTTAATTTGTAATAACTTTAACAATATTGTATAAATTAAAGCAATTAAAATAATCTTATTTTTCTTTTACTTAAATGTTTGAACAAAATTACTTAATAATATATTATATATATAGATATATATGTTGTTTAAATTGCAAATAAATATTTCTCTACTTTTAGAAAATATTTGCAATACTTTCAATAGATATTTGAAAAACTACTATTTTTAATCTAGTATAATTTCTACAATATTGTATTGAATCTAATAATTGCAAATTCTATAGAATATACTTGAATTACAACTTAACTCAAGTGCAGATTTTCTACTCGAAACAAGCTTATCTCGAACAAAAATTTCTACTCGAAAGAAACTTTATTTATGCTAAGTCTATGCTTAGCATAAATCTATCGAATTAAAGAAATTTATAGCAATCTTTGCTCGCAATCGAAATGCAAACTTAATATATATATAATTTATATAAAGTACAAACTTCTTTATTTAATATTAAGTAAAAATAACTCTTAAAGTTTTGCTTCTTCTTAATATATATTAGATATAAACTTAATTTTTTATATCTATTGCAATCTTAAAGTTGTATAAAGTTTATAACGCGCAATTAATCAAAGTTCAAAAACGAGATTTTCGTATTACAAGATCTAAATTTCGTTATAATATAAATTCGATATAATTTTTTATTTATGCAATTTAACTACTTATTCTATATATATATATTATATTCAAGCTTAGTTTATATTTAATTCAAATCTTAATAACAATATATTTTTCGATAGTATTAACAATTTTTTTGTCTTCGACGTCTATATATTTTTTAACAAAAATAATTTTTTTACGTTTAAGAATTTTGCAAATCAAGATTAACAAACAATTTCGCAATAAATAATTAAAATTAAAATTTATTTTATGCTTATTATATATTAAATATTTGCTAAAAATTTAAATAAACTTTAAATCTTAATAATATTAACGCTTTTAAGTCGAATATAATATTAAGTAATTGAAATGTTTACAATAATTCTTTTATAAACAATTAAGAAAATTAAAATATATTAAACAATTAAGATCTTAATAGTTTTAACAAATTATTAATTATAAAACTTAAAAAAATAATTTTTTTTCTACGCTTTATATCTATTATATGCTAAATTAATATTTGTTATATGCAAAACTTTATTAATATTGATAAGATTGCAATTATCTTCGAAGAACGCAATCAAATAATTGTATTAAAAGTACAAAACTATTATAATAGTTTAGTATATTTATATATGCGTTTAAAGAAGATTCTTTATTTTGTATATAGAAAAAGCACAATATTAGTTAAGATCTTGATTAATATATCTGTTAAAGCGTTAATTATTATATATATATTTAGCATATATTTAATTTAAGTATAATGTAATTTTAACTTATATTAAGACTAGATTTAATTCTTTATTATTGCGACTAATCTTAAAATTACTTAAGTTATTTTTTTATTTTTAGAAATTAAAAAGAAAGACAAAGTAAACAAAATTTAATATTAAAGTTTTAAATATTTCGAAATTAAATATTGCAAACACACGCATTTTAATATACTATATATATATTTAGCGTACAATAAAGTTAAGCTTAAGAACATTAACAATTTTTGATAATACTTTATTTAATTAATATATACAATAAATGTTAACGCGCAATTAAAGCGTTGTATAGAGATCTAATATTATAAATTTTTTAAAAAATAACAAAATCAATATATACGTTATATATATTTCGAATTTATAACTCGCATATACGAGAATTAAGAATTTACTATATAAAAGATTTATAAAATAAACTTTTACTTAATCTATATTATTTGTAAACTAGTTTTATAGATTTATCGAATTAAATATTTTTTACTTTTTAATACAAAACTATAATACACAAATCAAATTATTAACGCAAACTTAATATATATTAATATTAACTATTTTTGTATTTTAATAAATTACAAATTACAACAATATATACAAAATTGCATTTTTATTAAATTTTTAACTTTTAGAAATTTTATTTGAAATTAATTTTATTTTAATACAAGTTTAACATATACTAAATATATATAAAATTTAATTGTTTTTAGAGAAATAACAAAATCAAGATTAATATATGTAATGCGTAATTAAATATCTATATTTTTATTAATTAAAAATAATTTCTATTCTTTATGTTAATTGCACGCAAAGATTATATTTATTATCTATTATATTTTATCAAAATGTTTTAAAAAATTGTTAATAATATAATTGCAACAATCAAATAACAAAGTTTATTGTTTTTAATAGCGCATAAACTAAGTTTATATTTAGTATATATCTTGTTTGCATTAAACTTTTTGCAAAATATTTTGTTATCTTTTTTATTATATTCGATTTACGCGTTAAATATAACAAGATTACTTTATGTTATATATATAATAATTTTAATATAAAAAATTATATAGTAACATTAATTTACAAACAAAAACTTAAAAAGTTTTTTGTTAAAATAATTTTAAAAAATTAGTTTATATTTAATTTAGATTTTGCATAAATTTAACTTACAATTTATAAAAATTAAGCAAGAATTTGCTTTTAACTAATTGTATTCTTTAAAAAAGCAATAGATTAAAAATTTTATCTATCTTAATAAAAATTCTTAACAATATATTGTTGTGTATTATATTTATACTTAGATTAAGATCTTTATAAATTAATTATATCTTAAAATAAATTTTATATTTAAACAAATTTATATAATATCTCGAATTAAAACAAGAATTATTATTGTAAGTTTAATATATACACAGTATATATTAAGTATATACTTAAATTACAATAGAAATTAACGTATATTATTACGCGTAAATTAATATAAAGATTATCGAAAATTATTATATAATATTTATTAAAATATTTAAAGCATTAAAAAAAATTATTTGTCAAATTATTTAAATTTCTTATATCGATTGTAAAAACAAAGAATTGCGAACTTTTATAATAAATATAAACAAAAAACAAGTTCGAAATATACTTAATATATATTAAAATTATATGTATATTATTAATATTTTATTTTAAAAATTTAAAAAATATTTTTACAATTTTAATAACTTTCGAGAGTAATTTAAGTATCTCAAATATATATTAATTTTTTGTCAAATATATTCTAAACGTAATTTTCGAAAATATTATTTTAATTATTCGACAATTTATCTTATTAATTAACTTTAAGGAAAATAATAATTAAATTAGAAATTAAATATTAAATTGATTGTAAAAGTTTACAAAAATCGATATTATACTATCTTATTATACGAGAAAAGACAAGAGAGAAGATCTTATTAACAATAACGCTCACGATTTATTTCGATCGTTAAAATTAAATAAACGTAATTGACGCGACGTTAACAAGTAATTAAGACGCATTTAATGTGTCTTAACGTAACTTATTACAAATTACTACAAAGATTATCGCGAAAATAATAAAAATCAAGAAGCTTTATAAATCTAAAAAAAAACGTATTTAAAATAATTTCGATAACGACGTTAATTAAGTAATGCACTTTTGTCAAGAAATTTACGCGCAAATTTAACAAATTCTTTGCGAAAAATAAACGAATTAACATAATTTTTGTGTTAAAAAGATTGAAAAAAACGATAAATTAATTAAAAAAAGTAAAAAGAATTAAGAAAAACACACAAAATGCAAACATATAAGCGAACATAATATAAAGCTCGTTATTAGTTGCATAGATGATAATTAAAATAAACGTTAAACAGATACTCTTGAAGCAACGATTAATTAAAAAGATAAAATTAATAACGTAGATTAAGAGAAAGAAAAAGATAAAAAGAGTACATAAGATAAACGCAACAAAAATAATTGCATTAATGTGCAATTTAAACATTGTTAACACACTAAATGCACAAAAAGATATACAAAAAATAAGATGTTTTAAGAAAATAATAATCTTTAAAATTGATAACGAATGCAATAAAAAAATTCTAAAATCAAGTAATTTCTAAGTTAAGAATATATTTATTGCAACGATTTTGCGTCGTAAATATGCAAAAATAATAATATATAATATTAAAGTAAAAAGCATACTTAAGAACATAAAAAAAAAAGACAAAAACAATAAAAAAATTATGCAAGATTATGTATTAAGAGTTAAAAATTAATAAAATAACTTAATTTACAAGAGAGAGTAACAAAAAGAAATACGTCTTTATTGTAATGTAAGTAAATTGCGCAAAGACAACAAATAAATTAATTTAATTTAACGTAATTCATAAATTAAATATTAAGATAATGAAATATTATAATATAAGTTGCAAAATAAAACAATGTATAAAGTGTTAAAAGTATAATTATTTAATATACGAATGTAAGAACAAACAATAATGCGCTTATTATACGCGAGATTATTACTTTAATTAATGTTTACATTAATTAAATTTATTAAAATAAAAATGTGACGTTTGCAAGAATGCTTACAAAGCATTCGATTTTAAGTGCTCTAAAAAACAAAGCAAAAAATTAAAAATAAAAGAGATAACAAAAACAAAGTTATTGTATTACGTCGTTGAAACAACGAAAGCGAACAAAACAACAATTATCTTAATAATTCTTAAGAGCGCAACGACATTTAATTAGACGTTAAAGAAAAAAATAAAACGCAAAACGACAACAATTAATCGCTTAACGCAAGCAAGTTGCATGCAAAACATTTTTATAATTACAAAAAAAACGTAATTTAACAATTAATTAAAAAAAGATGCTTTAACAAATCGTTAAATAGTCAATTTATTCTAATAAGATAAAATGACAACAAAATAATAATAATATCGTTATAGAATATGTCTTTTATGCAAGAGATACAAAATTTAATAAATATTAACATCGAGAATTATACGAAGCAATTTTAATAAAAACACAAAACAAGCTTAGAATATTATAATATAACGTTCACAAATTAAGAAGTAAAATAATAATCGCATTACTTTAAAAGAACAAGATACAAAATTACGACATATTAATAATACAAGAATTGTGACAACATTATATTAAAACGAAGATATACAATTCGAGACGCATAGACTTTACGCTTGTAAATAATAACGAAAAAACATATTTCTACATTAACAAACGCATTAATAGCAATAACTAACATAGTACATAACATTTCGAAGATATAAAAACAATAACACTATAATTATGTTTTAATAATAACGACACAAAATATAATTTTATCAACGTTTATAACGTTTATAATTCGCTTTCGAATAATTATAATAAAATAATTAACAAAAACAATTTTTTAGCGATAAAGTTAACTTTGCGCATGTAAAACTAAAATGTTATTGTAAAAGATTTTAATTTGCATTATTTCGTCTAAGCAAATTCTTTCTATTTTAAACAACATTTATTTTTGAAGAATTTGTTAAATATAATGCGCGCAATTGACGCAATACTAACTCTTTTTTAAAAAATTATAACGAAAGATTATTAAGACGCTTAAATTACGATCAATTTGTTATTTGTTACAAAAAAGATAACAAATCGATTAATATATTGCAATATAAATAAAAAAATAAAAAAATAATTTAATTATTTTTTAATAAGAACGATATTAAATCTTTAAACGCAAAAAAGTTTTAATATCGTTTTAAACAAAATTAAAAAGCTATAAACTTAAAAAAATTCAACAATATATTAAAAAATTCATTACTTAAATTAATATTAAATAATTTAATAAAAAAAGACGATATCAATAAATACGCAATAAAGTTGCTCGATACTTTAAAAAAACTATTAAAAATTTTATCTCGTAAACAACATTATACAAAAAAATCATATTCGAATAAATAACAAAATGCACAAAAATAATTAAAGAAATCAAAAGATTATATTAACAATGTTGCATTTCTAATAAATAAACGACGTACGTTCGAACATGCGATAAAAAGAACAAGATTTTAAAAAAATATAAATAAGACGAATTTCGCAAACAAATAAAGACTTCGAAAAACATTATTAAGAATCTTTTTAAAATAACAAAATAAATCAAAAATATAATAACAAAAACGTTAATCAAGTTTATTATATTATTATTACAAATTAATACAAGCATCGCAACAATAACAAAGAACAAGATTAAAATAATATTTTATTTTTATTTTTCTTCTTTGTTTATAATTTTAATAAACGATTTAAACAAATTCTTTTACTTAACTTTTATAAAAGATAATAAAACAATGTTGAAGCGCAAAGTAATAAGAGCAATGTACAAAACAACTTCTACTAATAATAAGATATTAAAAATTAACAATGTAATTAATTGTACGTTACAACAATTAATTTACGTCGTCTTATTTTAAGTAAAATCTTTCTTTAATAGATACATTAAGAAAGAGATATAATTGTCTTATTTTAAAAAGATAATTACAATAATGCTACGCAAATCAAGAAAAAAGAATTATTTTAAATCGTTATTCTTTAAATTTATTGCGTTATTAAATATATTAAATAAGATATTAGAATTAATAATATTAAAGCGTCTTCGCTACGTCGTAAAGACGCACAATATTTTATCGAACACATAAATAAAAACTAAAAAATAACGTTTAATTAACACGACGTTGCAATTAATTACGAAAAAGATTTACACAATATAAAGCGATTAAAAAAAGAGAGTAACATTTTTACTTAATTTTGACTTATTAGACGCATTCAATAATATGTCGCATATTTGATTGCTTCACAATATAAAGAAGAGACGAGTTTCTACTTGTTTACTTAATTAAATAAAGAATTTTTCAAAAAAACGTTATATTATTTTAATTATAAATAATTATACAATAAAGAAGCGCAATACAAACGTAAATATATCGCAAAATTTTTTTCTTTTTTTAGTCTTATATTTATTTTATAATGCGAATTTGTTAAAGGTATACAATAACATTAAATTGCGAATTAGCGCTATAAATTTCGTAAACAACGTTAACATACTAACGTATTAAAAATCGATCGAACATAATTGTAGAATGCTAAGTTAAATGTACAACAAATGCGAGCAATAAACATAAAGTTACAAATTCAAGTTCGCGAAAAAGAAGCATTAATTTATTTATTTTTCGCGAATTTTAAAGAGATTTAATATAAGCGTTAATCTAACGTTCGCAAAACATAAGATAATTATTAAATCAAATATTAAAATATTAAGAGTTTAACTAAATTTAAAGCTAAAATAAAGAACTTATTTGCGTCAAATAAAGATTAAACTAATAATTAAACATAAGAACGCGTCAATAATAGAATATTTACTATTTAGTGTTTCGTTAAAAACAAATAAACGCAAGTACATTATTATTAAGAAGTCGATAATAGCTTACAATGTTGTCGCATAATATACGTCTAAAAATATAAAAAATAAAAAATAAATTTAAAGTTGCGATTAATACAAAATTGCGCGTTTTAACGTATTATAAAAATTTACAAAACAACGTTTATAAAAGTCTTACAAGTTAAGATTAACGTATTTTTTATTAATGTGCATCTTAAAAAGCTAATATAAAGATTAATAACTATTATAAATATACGAAAATTAAACAAAATAATAAATATAATAATGTTGCACATACGCAACAACTTAATGTTAAAAAAAGAACAAAAATTAAAACTTAAAATGATATTTTTGCAATTTAAAAAAAAAATTCGAATTAATAATAATATTGCGACAACAACTTTATACAACAACTTTATAAATAATTTTTTTTAAAATAATTATTGCATATAACAAGAAAATAATTAAGAAAAAATACAATGCAAACAAATTTAATTAATATTAAAGAGCATATTTTGACAAAAGTAATTGCAATAAAGATGTTATTGTTGTTTTAATAAGGGCGAATTAAAAAATCAAGAAATAATTAGAAAATGTTAAAACAATGTTTATATATTACGACGAACTCGAAAGACTTACAAGAACAATCGAAAAATTGACGAAATATTACGAGACGTTTACTAATTTGCGAGAATAAATTTACAAAATGTATTTCGACAATTAAATTTTACTAAAAATTATAAGAGAAATAAAATTAACGTCGAATCAAATACGTTTTAAAAAAATATAAAGAACATATAATGTAATGCGACGTTACGACAATATATTAAAACTTTATTAAGTTTTAAAGTATAAAAACATAAAAGATAACGAAATTGCAAACGAAATCGCTAACAAGATGCATAAATAATGTTTATCTCTCGCAAATCAAATGTTAAACGAGTTTGTTATTAAAAAGATGTTTATTCAAAACAAGACTTAAAAGAAGTAATAATTAAGATAATTAAAAAATAAGAACAACGCAAAGTATCGCAAGTTTGCATTTAAAATTACACATAAATATATGCAATTATATATTAATTGTTTTAGATTACATGATATACTTCCAATATAATTAAGAACAAACAAAATCGACTTTAATTAATTTTTGTGCAAATAATAAATGTTCGAAATTACGACAAAAACTTGCGACTACAATTAGAGACGCATAACGATTAAGTATGTTTTATTAATCTATCTTAGATAATAACAAAAAAGAGCACAAATATAATAAGAAGTTAATATTACGAATTTACAACAATTATTAAATAATGTTAAATTTATTGTCGCAACAATGCGCATAATTTTAACTATTAAATTGTTATGTTAATTTTAGACAATAACATTGTTAACGATATTCGAGTTTCTCTTAAATTTATAAAATTCTCGTTTAAATTTCTTTTTGTATCACAAATATTACGATATAAAAAATAAAAACGCAACGTTATTATAACGACTTGTTATAAACGAAATAACAATCGCGAATTTTAATTAATTATAATTAAACAAATAGACGCTAGTGTTATTTGTCTATTCGTAATTAATTAAATTTAAAAATCGTAAAAGTATATAGTTCTCGCATAGATTCTTAGGAATGTTAAATCAAATATAAATTTAAAAAAATTAACTTTAAGAGATTAAGATTATTAACAAATTACTATAACGCATAAACAATATAAGTATATTATATTTTAAACTTAAGATATAAATTAAATATTAAAAGACAAAGTAAATTTTTATCAAATTATATAAAAAGAAATTAAAGATTTCTTTGTATTAATAAATAATAACTTGCAATTATATTAATATAGAAAAAAGCAATTACTTTTAAGACAATAAATTTTCGAAACAAAAACTATTATTACTTGCTTCTATATTTAGATAGAACTTATATTTGTTTTAAACTATATTTATGTTAATTATATACTAAAATAAGAAAACACGTTATTAAGATATTTAAAAAGCACAATTTCGAAATAGAAAAAAATATTTTATTTATTTAATGCAATTGCAATAAATTTAATTGTATTGTTGCTTAATTAGTCAAAAAAAATATATACAATTAATTTATATTTAACTTAATTTAATAATTAATTAAATTATAAATAAAAAAGATCGAAAAGTTGCAAAGTGTTATCGACAATATTTATATCTTTCTTTTAATTTAAAAAATTCTTATATAATATTCTTTCTTAATAAACTTAATTCTAAATATAAATCTAACACAAACATAATGTCTAAATTCGATAATAAGATTTTTTATATATTTTAAAGTCGCAATTCAAGAATTACTTATTCGACAAAAAATCAATATTAAGTATTGACTTAACATATATTAAATAAAGATTTTAAAACATCTTCTTTATTATATTGATATGCAAAGACATCATTTAAAAGAAACAAATATCAAATATTGATTTAGCATATATTAGATAAAAATTCTAAAGCGTCTTCTCTAATATGTCGATATGCAAAAACACTATCTAGAAAAGATAAATATTAAGAAATGACTTAGCATATATTAGATAAAAGTTCTAAAATATCTTCTCTATTATGTCAACATATAGAGATACTATTTGAAAGAAATAAATGTTAAATATTAACTCGATATCTCTTGTTGTTTAGCTTTAATAAATATAAATTAAACTTAAGTTCTATAATTAACATATCAAAATCGAACAAAAAATATATAGCAATATTATCGAAATATTAAATTAAGAATTAAGTATAAGAACAACGCATACAATATATGCGTCAAAAACGTAATAAAATTCTACAAAAAAAAGAAAAAAGACTAACAAAGAAAACTGTTAGGTTAAAAAAATTCGACACTACTAGCAATACAAAATATATTTTAAGCGTAATTTTATTATAAGCAAATTAACAATATTAATTAAGCAATTAAAACAACAACAAAGATAAATTAACTTATACAAAATTTATATCTTCGTTTTACAAATATTGTATAATATTAATAGTTTAAGAACTTTTATTTAATTTCGAAGTATTACGTATAAATCTAACTTATATCAAATTTATATTAAGCATTAATTTGAAAAAAAAATTATTACTTTATTAAGAGATTCGAAATTTAAAAAAAACAATCGAAGACAAAATTATATACAAGATATTTATATTACTTGTAAAACTAACAAGTATAACAACGCAACAAATTATTATAATTGCTTATTTAACTTTATCTTATAAACAATAGTATCAAAAATAAAAGAAGTAAATACAAAGTTAAAATAATAAATAAAATAAATAAAATAAATAAATAGCAAATGTAAACAAGATACAAACTTAATATATACCTAAACGTAATCAAAAGAAAAGTCTTAATTTAAAATTAAATAAAGTACACAAAAATTTTGTACTAAATATAAATTAAACTCTAATGCAAATTAATTTGCAAAAGATTTTTTTTTATTAAACTATAGTTGTAATAGCAATTACGCAAAAGCAAAGCATATAATAGATATTAACTTACTTTGCTAGATCGAAGTCGAAAAGAGAAGTATTTAATCGTTTATATGATATATACTAGATACAATAGAAAGTATGCAATTAATTAAAACAAGTCTTATTATCAAGCACAAAATATGTTAAGCTTAAAACTTAATAAATTAATTTAGAAAACTTCTTTATATCGATGCGCTCTAATTTCTACTTAGTATATATTTAATATATATAATAAAAAACAATCTAATCTTTAACTTTCTTAATTGTAAACGTAGCGATAATTTTTGCAATAATTGTATTTTTTTTTTCCCGATTTAATAGTTCTAAAAGTTTATGCGAGAACTATATATTTTCACGATTTTTAAATTTGATCAATTACAAATAAACGAATAATACTAGCGTCTATTTGTTTAATTATAATTAATTAGAATTTGCAATTGTTATTTTGTTTGTAATAGATTGTTATAACAACGTTGTGTCTTCGTCTTCTATATTGTAATATTCGTAATACAAAAGAATTTTTCAAACGAAAACTCTATAAATCTAAGAGAAACTTAAACATTGCTAACAATATTGTTGTCTAAAATTAACACAACAATTTAATAATCAAAATTATGTGCATTGTTACAACGATAAACTTGATTTTATCTAGCAATTGTCTTAATTTTGTAATATTAATTTCTTATTATATTTGTGTTCTTTTTTATTGTTATTTAAGACAAATTAACAAAAAATACTTAATTATTATATATCTTTAATTGCAATCGCAAGTTTTTATCGTAACTTTAAACATTTGTTGTTTGCACAAAAATTAATTAAAATTAATTTTGTTTATTCTTAATTATATATATATATATATATATATTTTAATTTATATTTGATTTAATATTTCTAAGAATCTATGCTTGTTTTATATATTTTTGTGCGATTAAATTTTTAAATTCAAATTGCGATGCTTTAATATTAAAAATTATCTATTGTAATATTTATGTACAAAAAAATTCTTTATAAAAATTATAAAAATCGTATTGATTTATAATTTACAAAAAAAAAATCTGTATATTATTTAACAATTTCAAATTCTTAAACTTGTACATATTAAGAACGAGAGCTTTAAAAATTTACATATAAATTCTTTTTATAAATTGCAATTATATAAAGATTGTTTCTTAATACGTAGTACTTGTATTTGTATTTATATAATTTTAATACTTAAATTTAATATTAACTCTTTTTTGTATACTTATATACGTGGCGCTTTCAGTTTAAAACGTAATAAAAACATTACTTTTAACAAAATTAAATATTCTTATTATTGTCTCTTAAAGTAAACGAAATTTTTTATTGTTTAATTTCGAATGCGTAATTAAATGTGTACATAATTAAGACAAAAGACAATTGCAATCAATTAAAACACATAATTTTAACACAATCAATTTATATTTAATAGAAACTTTTGATTTTCTATTTATGTAATATACGCGTGTATAATTTTTTTCTAGCTTTTTTAAACTTATACGCACAATATTTCGAAACTTTTTTGCGATATTTTAAAACACATTTTTTGTAATCGTAATATAATAATTATTGTAACGATAATCGATGCGTACAAGAAATAATAATAATAATTATAAATAATCTTGTATATTCTCGATTACACGTATCTTATTATACGTAAAAGATTCGAAATAATAGTAATAATAATAATTGATGTTGTTATTATTTTCACAATTTGATCGATCAATTTGTTGTAACAATTGCATTAAACGTTTGCGAACGTCTTGTTTATTAATGCTAAGAACATTTGATTCTATTAAATATCGCAATATTAATAGATTCGTAACTAGTATTACGTACAAATAATTCTCTCGCTAATCTTCTTAATTGTATTAGAAGTGCATTATGCGATTTGAGATAATCAATATATAATTGCATATGTTTATGCGTAATTTTAAGTGCAAGCTTGCGATATTTTGCGTCATTCTTATCTTTTAATTATCTTAATTGTTATTTCTTTCGAATCTTGTTCTAAATAAGTATCTTTTTAACGACAAATTTGTTTAACATTTAATTCGCAAAAAACAAATACTATTTGTGCGTTTTATTAACAACTTCGTTTACAATCTTGTTATCTTTTATGTTTTTATACTTTAAAACTTAATAAAGTTTTAATATAACGTTGTAACGTTGCATCGCATTATATATTTTCTATATTTTTCTAAAATATATCTAATTTAATGTCAATTTTATTTTTTTTATAATTTTTAATAAAGTTTAATTGTCGAAATACATTTTGTAAACTTGTTCTCGCAAGTTAGTAAATATTTCGCAATACTTTGTTAAATTTTCGATTGCTTTTGTAAGTTTTTCAACTTTATTATAATGCGTAAGCGTTATCTTGACGTTCTCTAATCGCTTTTCTATTCTTTAGTTCGTTTTTATTAAGACAGCAATAACGTTTTTATTACGATCGCTTTCGTCAAAGTACATTTTTTTATATTAATTAAATTTGTTTGCGTTGTACTTTTTTTTTTATTTTCTTGTTATACGCAATAACTATCTTAGAAAATTTTATTTATAAGACAATTATATAGAATTGTTGTCGCAATATCGTCGTTAATTCGAGTTCTATTCACATTTATTTTCTCTTAAGTTGCAAAAATATTATTCTAAATTTTAATTTTTATTCTTTTTTTAACATTAAATTGTTGCGTTTGCGTAATATTGTTGCATCAATTATTTTGTTCAATTCTTATACATTTATAATAGTTATTAATCTTTATATTAGTTTTTCAAGATATATATTAATAAAAGATATGTTAATTTCGACTTATAAAACTTTTGTAAACATTATTTTATAAATACTTGTAATATGTTGAAGCGCGCAACTCTATATCGATTACAACTTCGAAATAATTTTTTTTCTTAAATTTTTAATATTTTTAAACGTATATTATACGACAATATTGTAAGTTATTATTAATTTCTTAATAACAATATATTTGCGCTTATTTGTTTTTAATGAAATGTCAAATATTAAACTTTCTATTATTAACACGTTCTTGTATTTAATTATTAACTTACTCTTTATTTGACGCAAATAAATTCTTTATCTTAGCTTTAAATTTAGTTAAATTCTTAATATTTTAATATTTAATTTAACAATTATTTTGTGCTTTGCTAATATTATATTGACGCTTATATTAAATCTTTTTAAAGTTTGCGAAAAATAAATTAATTTATGCTTCTTTTTTGCGAATTTGGATTCGTAACTTTATGTTTATTGCTCGCATTTGTTGTACATTTAATTTAGTATTTTGCAATTACGTTTAATTGATTCTTTATACGTTAATATATTAACATTGTTTACAAATTTGTAACATTAACTCACAATTTAATATTATTGTACACTTTTAATAGATTTGCATTATATAACAAATATAAGATTAAAAAAAGAGAATTTTTTTACAATATATTTACGTTCGTATTGCGCTTCTTTATTATGTAATTGCTAATAATTAAAATAATACAACATTTTTCTAATAAAAAACTTATTTATTTAAGCAAACAAGTAGAAATTTGTCTCTTTTTTATATTGTAAAGCAATTAAATATATAACACATTATTAAATGCGTTTAATATATCAAAATTAAGTAAAAATATTACTTTTTTTTTGATCGTTTTATATTATATAAATCTTTTTCGTAATTAATTGTAATATTGTGTCAATTAAACATTGTTTTCTAATTCTTATTTATGTATTTAATAAAATATTATGCGTCTTTACAACGTAACGAAGACGTTTTAATATTATTAACTCTAATATCTTATTTAATATATTTAATAACGCAATAAATTTAAAAAATAACAACTTAAAATAGTTCTTTTTTCTTAATTTAAGCAATATTATTGTAATGGTCTTTTTAAAATAAGACAATTGCATCTCTTTCTTAATATATTTATTAAATAGAAATTTTACTTAAGATAAGACGATGCAAATTAATTGTCGCAACGCATAATTAATTATCTTGTTAATTTTTAATGTCTTGTTAGAAGTTGTTTTGTGCATTGCTCTTATTACTTCGTACTTTAATATTATTTCGTTGTCTTTTATAAAGATTAAATAAGAGAACTCGTTTAAGTTATTTATTAAAATCGTAGACAAAGAAGAAAAATAAAATTGAAATATTATTTTAATTTTGTTCTTTATTGTTGTTGCAATATTTATATTAATTTGTAATAATAATATAGTAAACTTAATTAACATTTTTGTTGTCGCAATTCTAATTTATTTTGTTATCTTAAAGAGATTTTTAATAATATTTTTCAAAACTTTTATTTGTTTGCGAAATTCGTCTCGTTTATATCTCTTTAAAATCTTGTTCTTTTTGTCGTATATTCGAATATACGTTATTTATTCGCTAGAGATACAATATTATCAACGTAATTTTCTAATTTCTTTAATCATCTTCGTGCATTTTGTTATTTATTTAAGTTTAATTTTCTTGTGTAATCTTGCTTACAAAATAAAGTTTTTAATAATTTTTTTTCGAATATTAAGCAACTTTGTTGTGTACTTATTGATGCAATCTCTTTTTATTAAATTGTTTAATATTAATTCGAATAATAAATCTTTTAATATATTGTCGAACTTTTTTAAGTTTATAGCTTTTTAATTTTGTTTAAAACAACGTTAAAACTTCTTTTGCAATCGAAAAATAATCGAATAAACTTTTTATCTTCTTGTTTATATCGCAATATATTAATCGATTTGTTATTTTTTTGTAACAAATAATAAATCGATTATAATTTAAACGTCTCAATAATTTTTTATTATAATTTCTTAACAAAAAGCTAACATTACTTCGATCGCATACATTATATTTAATAAATTTTTCAAAAATAAATATTGTTTAAAATAAAAAGAGTTTGCTTAAAAGAAATAATGCAAATTAAGATTTTTTATAATAACATTTTTGTCTTGTATGCGCAAAGTTAACTTTATCGTTAAATAATTGCTTTTATTAATTATTTTATTATAATTATTCGAGAATAAATTGTAAACGTTATAAATGTTAACAAAATTATATCTTGTATTATTATTATTAAGACATAATTATAATATTATTGTTTTTATATCTTTAAAATATTATATGTTGTATTAATTATTGTTATTAATATATTTATTAATATAAAAATATATTTTGTTGTTGTTATTTATAAACGTAAAGCTTGCGCGCTTCGAATTATATATCTTTGTCTTAACGTAATGTTATTACAACTCTTGTATTATTAATATATTATAATTATTTAGCGAAAGAATTATCTATACGTAATGCTAACTACAAATTTGTTAATATTGCGATATTTAATAAAGTCAAATATTTTTAGCATTAATAAACAAGACGTTCGCAAACGTTCGATATAATTATTATAACAAATTGATCGATTAAATTGCAAAAACAACAATAATATTTATTATTATTATTATTATTATTATTTTAAATCTTTTACGTATAATAAGATACGTATAATCGAGAATACTTAAAACTATTTATAATTATTATTATTTATTTCTTGTACGCGTCGATTGTTGTTACAATAATTGTTATATTACAACTACGAAAAACGTATTTTAAAATATCGCAAAAAAGTTTCGAAACGTTGTACATATAAATTTAGAGAAAAAAAATATATATATATACGCGTATATTACACAAGTAAAAGATTAAAAGTTTTTATTATATATAAATTAATTACGTTAAAATTATATATTTCGATTAATTATAATCGTTTCTTGTTTTAATTATATATACGCTTAATTGCGCATTCGAAATTAAACAATAAGAAATTTTATTTATTTTAAAAAACAATAATAAAAATATTTAATTTTGTTAAAAGCAACATTTTTGTTACGTCTTAAACTAAAAACGTTACGTATATAAATATACAAAAAAGAGTTAACATTAAGTTTAAGTATTAAAACTATATAAACATAAATACAAATATTACGCATTAAGAAACAATCTTTATATAATTACAATTTATAAAGAGAATTTATACGTAAATTCTTGAAATTCTCGTTTTTAATATGTACAAATTTAAGAATTTAAGATTGTTGAAAAATATACAAGATTTTCTTTTGTAAATTATAAATAATTTTTTTATACGTAAATATTATAATAGATAATTTTTAATATTAAAGCATCGCAATTTAAATTTGAAAATTTAATTGCACAAAAATATATAGAACTCGCATAAACTCTTAGAGATATTAAATCAAATATAAAAAAAAAACAATATATATTATAATTTTGTATTTTATTTTTTTTAAAGCAATGCGATTATCATTTTACTTCTTGATTTGTAAACATTATATTATAATATTTTGAACTCGTTTTGTATCTTTATTAAAGTTGCTTCGTATAATTTTCGATATTAATATCTATTAGATTTTGCATCTCTTGCGTAAAAGACATATTCTATAATAATGTTATTACTATCTTGTTATTAATAATCTTGTTTTATTAGAATAAACTAATTACTTAACAATTTGTTAAAGCGTTTTTTCTTAATTAATTGTTAAATTACGCTTTCTTTTATTATTACGAGAATGTTTTGTATGCGATTTGCTTGCGTTAAACAATTAATTATTATTGTTTTACGTTTTGTTTTTTTCTTTGACATTTAATTAAGCGTCGTTCCGCTCTTAAGAGTTACTAAAATAATTATTATTTCGTTTGTTTTTATTGTTTTAACAACGTAATACAATAACTTTGTCTTCGTTATCTCTTTTATTTTTAATTTTTTGTTTTGTTTTTTAGAACATTTAGAATTAAATGCTTTGTAAATATTCTTGTAAGCGTCGCACTTTTATTTTGATAAATTTAATTAATGCGAACATTAATTAGAGCGATAATCTTACGCACAATAAGTGCATTGTTACTCGTTCTTGTATTTGTATATTAAGTAATTATATTCTTAACATTTTATGCATTACTTTATTTTGCAACTCGTATTATAATATTTCGCTATCTTAATATTTAATTTATAAATTACGTTAAATTAAATTAACTTGTTTGTTATTTTCGCGCAATTTACTTATATTACAATAAAGATGTATTTTTTCTTGTTGTTTTTTCTTATAAGTTAAGTTATTTTATTAATTTTTAATTTTTAATTTTTAATACATAATCTTACATAATCTTTTTATTATTTTTGTTCTCTTTTTCTTTATGTTTTTAAGCATATTTTTTATTTTAATATTGTGCATTATTATTATTACGCGTTTACGACGCAAAATTGTCGCAATAAATACATTTTTAATTTAAAAATTACTTAATTTTAAAATCTTCTTATTGCATTTATTATTAACTTTGAAGACTATTATTTTCTTAAAATATGTTATTTTTTGTATGTTTTTTCGCGCATTTAATGTGTTAACAATATTTAAATTGCACGTTAATATAATTATCTTTGTTACATTTATTTTATGTACTTTTTTCTTTCTTTCTTAATTTACGTTATTAACTTTATCTTTTAAATTAATTATTATTTCGAAAGTGTTTATTTAATGTTTGTTTTAATCGTTGTTTGTACAATTAATAACAAGCTTCATATTATGCTCGTTTATGTGTTTGCATCTTGTGTATCTTTCTTAACTCTTTTTACTCTTTTTAGTTAATTTATCGTCTTTTTTAATCTTTTTAATATAAAAATTATGTCGATTTGTTTATTCTTCGCAAAGAGTTTATTAAACTTGCGCGTAAATTTCTTGACAAAAATATATTACTTAATTAATGTCATTATCGAAATTATTTTAAACGTGATTTTTTTTAGATTTATAGAGTTTCTTGATTTTTATTATTTTTAGTGTGATCGTTGAATCGAATCGAACACTTTTTTCTTAACTCGATCCACCCTCTTGGGCCTCGTAGGATTGGGCCAGGGTTAAGGCGCGAACTCGACCTTAGGGTCGAGTTTCGTTGGGTTAATGCCAAGAACTCAAGCTAACTTCGTCGCGTTAGCATTCGCTTATCTTATCTTATCTTATCTTATCTACGCGCTAACTCGATTGGGCTAGCACAAGGGTCCACGCTAATCGCATCGGGTTAGCGCGTCACGTGACGTCACGTAATCGATTAAGTTGAGTTGGGCGTTTAACGCGCCCCATGCGTTCGACCCACTCGATTGGGCTAGAACTTTTGCCCGGCCCCAGGATTAGAATTGAATAGGTCAACTCGTTTGAATTGAAACTTAACTCGTCGATCACGCTAATTATTTTCGCGATAATCTTTGTCGCAATTTGTAATAAATCGCATTAAAACGCATTAAAAGCATCTTAATTACTTGTCAATATCGCATCGATTACGTTTATTTAACTCTAACGATCGAGATAAATCGTAAGCATTATTGCTAATAAAATCTTCTCTCTCGTCTCTTCTTGTATAATGAAATAGTATAATATTAATTTTCGTAGACTTTTTTCAATTTTGATATTTTCAATAATTGCATTAATTAAATATAAGTTTAGCATAATTTTAGCGTAGATAAAAAGACAATCGCACTTATTTTCTTTACTAATAGAATCGAATTTATTCGAAAAAAATTTAGTTGCGCATAAATTTAATATAGACGAAATATAGATTTGCAAACAATATCTTATTCTTCTTTGTTATTAGAATATTAATCAAGACGCAAACATCTATTAAGTATAGAATTAATGTAATTTTAATATAATTAATTATTGTGCGAGACTTGCTCTTGTTCGAATTAAGAGAAATATTATAATTTTTTTCTAAATATATAGTAAGCATAAATATAATATATATAACTCTTAAGCTTTCTTATTAAATTCGATTATTGCATTTGACTTTTTATTGTTACGTTTAACTTTTTTTTGTTAACTACGCATATATTAAATATAAATAGAGTATAAATCTTTAAAGATCTTCGAAATCTTAAGCGCACTATCTTTATAAAAAAAAATTTTTACGCTTCTTTAAAGCTAGTATATACTTAGTATAGACTTAAATTAGAATATAAATCTATAATAGATATATTAATTTGCGCATAATTTAAATATATATTAAGTACAAATTAATATAATAGAATATACAAAAGCGAGCTTTTCGATTAAAAAACTAATTTAACGCTAAAAGTAAGTTAATATAAGCTTAGTATAATTTGAAACTAAGTTAAGAGCATACTTTTTGCAAGTATTCTTTAAGTCGAGAGACAAATATTCGAAAAAAATAACAAACAATAATTAATTAATATCTTTAACAATTGTATTAATGCAAGTCTAATATAAGTCAAATCTATGCGTAATTAATGCGTTGTCAAAGTCTTAAAAAACAAAATAAATATTTGTATATATAGTATAAGAACAAAGCAATTAAGAGATAAATTAAATATATAACAAGCATAAAATAAGCTTATCTTGCAATAAAAGCGTATATCGAAAAGAGTTGCAAATTCTTAATTGTAACAACTATCTTATATAAGCTTAATATATACTTAGTATTAATTTAATTTACACAATATGCTCTATATTGTTTGCATATTAATAAATAAATATATTGATAATATTCTTATATTTATATAAAATATAAGCTTAGCTTAAGTAACGTTTATTAAAGTTATACTTCGACTTTGTAAAGTAATTTGCATCTAGTTATTTGTTAAATCTAATTTAAAATTTCAAAATACTAAATTAGTATAAGCTCGACATATATTAAGTATAAAAGAGATATATATTTCTTTGTTAAATAACGCATATTTGTAGAAATATTTCTCGTGTCTAAATTTGCAACTATATATGCTTAGCTTATACAATATATATTAATAATTAAGATATTTGCTTATTCGTTCTAGTATAATACTTTCTTTAGTAACAACATAACTTAATTTTAATTTTAATTTAACATAAATTAAATATAAATAAAATTACAACTATATATACGAATAACTAACAATTAACAACAATAAAAGTTATCTTATATATTTAAGTAATTGACATTATTGTACAATTGCATTTATTTATGCTTAATATATATAAAGTTGCAATTAAATTTATACAACTTATACAATAAAGTTAAATAAGAAGATTCGAATTTTAGAATTTGACACAACTAATAATACTTCATATATGTTAAGCTTAAATTAAATTTAATTGTAAATTGCTTATTGTTCTCTTCAACTTTAACAATAAATATTACTAATATTTAGTATTATTTAAGTTGCAACAAGAAGTTTCTTCTTATTAGACTTGTTATCTTCTTAATTGTATTTTACTTGCGCTAAATATAAACTTAATGTATATTTAACGTAAAATTATACTATAATTAAACGCTTATATTTATTTAGTTACAAAACTAGAATTTAAAATAAAATAAAAGTTTTAAGTATATAATTAATATATGCTAGACGCAAACGTTGTCTATACTATACTTATTATAATAATATCTTAGAGAAGACAAATTCTTTGCGTTTGTTATATTAGAATTGTCGTAACATGTTCTAAGACTAGCAAGCTAAATTTCAATAATACTTATACTAAATATATGCTAAGATACTAGAAGCAATAAAACTAAAAAATATGCTAAATTTATGTTATAAATCTATCGATAAAATTAAAAGTATATGTTAGATTATTATAAATATTTAGAAAAGATAAGAATAAAAGAGACAATAATTGTACTTTAATTTTGCAAAATATGCTAAAGACTTAATATGCAATTTGCGCTTAAATCTTATATAGTCTTAATATATATTATAGCAATGCTAAATTTATATTTGAATTACATATTGTATAGATATGTCGAAAGTGCGCACTTAAGATTAAGCTATAATTTTTGTTTTACTTGTTGTCAATTATATTGAACATAAGTCTAGCTTATTCTAAGTTTTAGAAATCGAACAAAATTACAAATACATAATATAATAGAAAAATTAACTTATATGTCTAATATATGTTAAATATATATAGCGTATCTTTGACACATCTTTTATAACTTTTAATTTTTTTGCTTCGTTAAGCTCGATTTATGCTAAGCATAAACTTAGCATAAACAAAGTTTCTCTCGAGTAAAATTTTTTACCTAGAATAGGCTCGTCCTAGATAAGAAATCTATATCTAAAATAAATTATATGCTCGAATATACTTAATAAGCTTTACAAATCAAATAAGTTATAGTAAATTTAATAGTAGATATATATGCAAATATAATTGCAAGATAGAATTCTTTTAGTTGATTAAAGTTAATAGAGTTTATTAACTTATTAGCGTTCTTTTAATTAAGTAAGCAATTCTCGATTAATACAAATATCTACTTCGATATATTCTATTCAATTAAATATATTAAGAGTACTTAACAATACTAAGCGAATAAGAGATATTCTTTTAAGAGAAGATAATATTTAAGTATAAGCAAGAATTAAATTAGGATTATTCTTTAACAAAATGTATAAGTAGACAAGAACAATAATTCTAAATAGATAGAATAGATATTTAATCTTTTAACTAGATTGTTATTAATTAATTAATTAAGATAATTAAGACAATTGTTAAATCTTACAATACAAAACAATAATTAATTAACAAAAGTATAGAACAATTTCTTTAAAGAAAGATGTATATTGAAGAAACTATATTTGTTTTATTTTTGTCTAATTTTTAAGCTTGCAAATACTTTTGCACTTGTCTAGTCTATCTAGTTTATAATAAAGAATAACTTAATTGTTTGTTTAACTTTTTAGAATTAATTAGTTTAGAATTTATATATATATATATATATTCTATCTTATTTATTTATTTATCTTATATATTTACTTGTTTTATTGTCTTGCTTATCTAGTAAATAGTCTTTGATCTAATATAATACTTGTATTTGAATTATATATAAACTATACTTAAATTATACTATTAAATTAAAATATCATTTATAATAAATAATTTAGTTTTATATATTTAAATTAAAATATACTTGATAATAAATATTCTAGATTATATATTTAAGATAATATCTATATCTAATATCTAACATCTAATCTATTGCGTACTATTTTAACTCTATATATTAATTTTAGATACTACTAGTACAATAATCTAGAACTATCTTAATGTTTTAAGAATTATTCACTTAATAAATAAAGAAAAAGAAAAAAATCTATAGTGCAACTAGAGAGCAATTGCAAATTACTATATATAATAATAAATATTAAAGAGTTTAATAAGTATATTTAGTTATTGTAAAACTATATACAAACGTATAATAAGACATTGTTATATCGATATACATAAGACAAAACTACATAGCATATAGAACTATAGTTCAAAAAAACATTAATCTATAAAAAATTTAGAAAAAATTCTTAAAGAGAAAACTCTATACAACATTAAGTTGCTACTACAAGAATTTAACACTAATATACTTAATTGCTTATTTAAAACTAATATTACAATTATTTCTTTTTTTGAGTTCTAACTTTTAAAATAACGTGTGTTTGATATTGTTACATTGTCGAATTAATGTATACTATATTTCGATTGTTGTTCTATGTATAATAAATAATAGTTTAAAAGTATACAACAATAATACTTACTATTTATTATTATATAGAAGAAAAAGAGAGTTTAATTTGTAGAAAAGTCTCTTTTTGTTACAAGATTTATGTATAATGCTCTTGTCAAATAGCAAGAGAGTATTTGACGTCTATCGATAACGTTTGCTCTTGAACAATTAAGTATAACTTAATTGTTAATTTAGTTTTTAGAGAATTATCTTTACAACTATTATAGATATTTGTCTTATTTATTTGCGTGCCTTTTTATCTTAACTAGTTGTCTTGCCTAGTTGCTTTGTTTATCTAATTGTTATTTCTTGTCTAGCAAATAATAACTTCAACATACAATTCGAGTTAATTGTTTGTCTAATTTAGACAAACAACACTAATTGTTAATTCTCTTACTTAGTCTCGCATTTACTACTAGATATTAGATTGTTATATTAGAGTTGACATTTGTTTATGTTTTGCAATTACTAGATATTAAATTATTGTATTAGAGCTAGTATTTGTCTACTATTAGCAATTACTAGACACTAGATTATTGTATTAAAGTTAGCATTTGTCTATCTTTTGCAATTACTAGATATCAAATTATTGTATTAAAGCTAGCACTTGTTTGTCTTTCGCAAATATTTGTCTAATTATATTGAGATATCTTTCTTAATTAAACTAGCTAATCTTGTTCTTTTTGTTCTTACTTATCAAATTTTGCAATTTTGCACTATTGAATATTAATATATCTCTTGTATTAGTAAGTTAACTAGACTAAGAATTAAGAAGCTCTTCAAACTTTTGTTTCGCTTGTCTTTACTTAAATCAATAGATAGAACTCGTTGTTTTACTTAGTTTGCTTAATCTAGTAAAGATAAGCAAATTTAATTAATTAAATAAGCAATAAACAAGACTTTGCTTAAACAAACAATTATAAGTTCGAAAAAATGCAATAAGTAACTTTACTTAATACAATTAACAGCAAAGTTTCAATAAAGAAATTATTATTTATCGCAACTTACAACAAGTCTTTGACAAAAATATTATTATCTATTGTTTTTAATTATTAGGTTTTAAAAACATTACAATTTGTTGCAATTAATGTTGTTACTTTAAAGACATTATTGTCTTTTATATTAAACAATATTATTTCGAAGACATTATTAAAGTTGTTAGCAAAACAATTATTTAAATATTAAAACAAGCAACTTGAGTAAAAGAATCTAAATATCTATCTTAATAACATTCTAGATCTAGAATCTTTTAATTCGATTATTGTCTTAAAATATCTCGACAAAGTTCTTGTTATTTAACAAAATAGATTTGCGTCTTTAAGTATCTTAAGTCTTGTCTTCTTATTTCTATCTTCTATCTTACTTGCGTTTGTAACTAAATAGTTAATAATTAACTCTTTCGACAAACTAAGAAACAACAAAATTAACAAATCAAACAACAATAAATTGCGCAAAGATATATTAGTAAACGTTAACAATCTATATTGTCGAGAGCAAGCTTTCTCTCTTAAAAATAATAATATAAATCGTCAATATTAATCTAGAATTAATCGAACGAGTTTTAAAATAAACAATAAATCTAGAATAATAGATTTATGCTCTAACAATTTTTTGCAAAGTAATTAATAATAGTTTAATCAATTTAACTTTGTTGCGCAATTATATAATTTATAGTCTTTCAACTTATTTGACGCTAAGCAATATACTTAATATACTTAATAACAAAATATCGAATTTAATGTCTTACAATCAAATATCTAGTCTATTTACTCTTTGCTAATCTAATCGAATATAATTACACTTAATAATATAGACTCGCAACAATAGCAAAAGCTTGTTCGACAATCTTTTAATGCTTAAGTTAATCTAGTAACTTTTAAACAAGCTTTGTCTTTGCAATTTAGCTTTGCGACTCTTAAGCAAACTTTATCTCTTGCAATCTTTGATCTAAATCAATTGCAAACTATATTGCGTAAAAAAGATTAATACTCTCTTGTAAAACAAATATAAAACTTGTCTCGAAATAAATCAACTAATTTTTGTTGTATTTCTAAACACTTTAATAAGTTTTTACAAGAAAACATAAATGTGTTTTCTAATTAATTTAAGACGTTTAATCTAGACTTCTTTTATTTAGATACTTTAGATAACTATAAATTAAACAATATTATTTTTGTCTATAAGAATACAATATACAAAGAAGTCTTTATCTTTGTCGAATATATAAATAATTACGCATATATTGTTAACAAATTTGTTGTTTAAGACATTCTCTCTTTTTATCTTTATAACTCTATTATAATCTAATATTTTAAAAAGATAAACAACTTTAAATATTAAATATTTCGAAATTTATTTCTTTTAAACTTTATCGATAAATTGTAAAATTACTTTAAAATAAAAATTAACAAAATACTTAACAAATTAATATCAAAAATCTTTATTATTAAAGATACTAAAAACAAATAAGAGATTACAAAATATTTGCAAAATATTATTCTTTATATATAATTGACAAATATCGAAGAAATTTAAAAACAATTAATTAAATATAGAATTAATTTAAGATAAAATTGCATTCTGTTGTTAATATACTTATTGCCTATATATTATCTTAGAACTTTATTAAAAAACTTAACGCAAAGCGCGAGATATAAAAGACAATACTTGTTTATTGCTCTAGCTAGCAAAATTCGAATCAATTAGATAAGCAATTAAAAGAACAAACTATTTGTTAATTTACATTATATATATCTTGTTTAATTTATCTCTCTCGCATACTCTTTTATAAGCAATTCGATTATATATATTTTTCTTAACAATAATTTGTAAACTTCAAATATTCTAAATAGTCTATATAAAACTTGCAAAATTTTGACAAGCAATTTTGTCAATTAATACAATAAATATTGATACAATTTTAAATATTATAGTCTTTTGCAAGACTTGTAATTACAATAATAATAAACTCTTTTGCAAATAATTAAAGCAACAACTCTTACTATTAAAATTAGAAAACAAGAGATAAACAAAACAACGCACAACAAAATCGAGACAGCTATTAAGATAAATATTTCAAAAATTATTGCAATAACTATTAGAACAATTACAAGCAAATAACAATATATTAAGTTTTTGTTGTAACAATATACTACACAAATTTTGCAAAATATATAGAGTTTATTTACTACTTTATATTCTTTAAAGATCTTATAAATTATTACAATAATTCTTGTGCAAATACAATAATATATTATATTGTTAACAATTAATTAAAAGAGACATATTATATTAAGAAGAAAATATTAGCAATTATTTATATAATTAACTTGTTATAAAAAGCAACTTATTAAACAAATGCAATATATATTAAGTTAACATTAATATCTTTTTCTTAATTCTTTAAGTACAAATGTTGTGTATTAATCTTTTTATTAAGAAACAAGTTTTTTTAACATATTAAAAACAAATACAACAAAATATACTATTAAAATCCTACTAAAATATTTTATGTTAATTCTATTTTTATTAAGATAAATCTTATAAACTTAGAGTTAATTAAATTAGACGCTCTATTATTATGTTAGAATAAATTAGCTTTTAGACGTTAATATTATGCGATATGTTAAATAGCATTCTTATAAGAAGATATTTTATATATTGTTTGTATCGATAGCAAGTGTATTATATTACTAATCTAACAATAACTTTTTTAGTAACTTAAGACTAAAGCATTTTACAAGATAATCTAGCGTTATTATATTTGTACGCGATATTAAAAACAACAAATATCTAATTAACAATTATTTCTTGCTCTTAATATATCTTTAAGACAAAATAGATAATAGAATAGTTGTTGCTTACTTCTATTAAAAAGTTTATATTATAAAAAATCTAAGAACAAAGTTGCATCAACAATTCGAGATAACTCTCTAAAGATTCTATTAGCGACTTGAGACTCTTAAGATCGTTGTGTCGATATCTTAGTCTTGAAGTTACATTAATAAATTCAATTAATCTTGAATCAATAGAATCAAAATTTGAGAAATAAATCAAGACAAACATTATTTGTGCAATGTTAAGAGCACTATTCGCACGTTGTTAAGACTCGCGAACGCAATCTGCGAGCACTATCTATTATGCGCAATCAATTACGCGCAATCAATCTCGCACAATCAATCACGCGCAATTAATTGCGCAATTGTAGAAGATGCTTTTGTTTGCACATCATTCTCGCGTAGAAATCTCACAAATCGTTCGATTCTATTACTTAAATTACTATGATGTGAGCGAATAACAAGTGAAGACGTAATGGAAGCGTCGCGAAAGTTCGTGCGCATCTCGAACATCAAAATTATACTTTTTGTTAAGTCTTTTTTGATTTTTTAAATGCAAGTTTCCTATCGTTTTTTGAGCGTCTTCGAGATTAACCTCGAATTACTTGAATTATCTTAACATCTTGAAATTAAGAAATCGATTATTCGAAATGTTGATGTGCTATTTAAAATAGATATTATTAATCTTAAATATATAATTGTTAACGCAAACAAGCAAAAACTAATAGACTAATTGCGTCGAATTAAATTATCAAGTTTGAATCAAATATTTGACTCGAATCTTGATAATTCGTATTAACTTAACTCGAAAGTCTTGACAATTCGATTTCTAAAACTAAATCGACAATTCGAATCGATTTTTATACTTGAAATCGAACTTTAATTCAAAAAAACCGATTCGAATTGTCAAGACTACTATTTTTAATAAATTTTATTATTTTTAGTAATAATTAATTGATAATTTAATAGAAACAATTAATCTATTTAGATTAATTAATAAATACATTAGAAATTTCTCTTTATAAATATATTATTATTGTGCGTTATCTAGTAAATAATAAAAAATCTAAATTTAAACTTAATTTATATTATTTTTAGTATTCTTAATATTCTTGACGATATTCTTGACATTCTTGACAATTCGATTTAATTTCTAATATTGAAATCGAAAATTGAATTGAATTGAATTTGCTAGATAAAGAATAATTGCTAGACAAACAAAGCAACTAGACAAGATAAAAAAACACGCAAGTGAATAAGATAAACATCTATAATAATTGTAAAAATAATTCTCTAAGAACTAAGTTAACAATTAAGTTATACTTAATTGTTCAAAATCAAACGTTATCGATAAACGTTAAACGCTCTCTTACTATTTAGCAAGAGCATTAGACACAAATCTTGTAACACATACTCTTCTTAAAAGAAAAGACATTGACGTTCTCGTTATGCTACAAATTTAAACGTTATTTAATTTCTAAACTTAATTGTTATTCTATTTAGATCTTAATAATCTAATTAATCGTGATAAATTCGTTGTTCTTGTTTGTTTACGCGTTATGTTGCTAAATAATCTTAAATTAATTCTTTTTGATGTCTAATTTATCGTAGAACTTCTTGTCGCGTTAACGATAAATGCTCTTTCTCGCATTTAAGTACGTTTTATTTGATTCAATTCTTGTAAAGTTGTTTTAAAAATTATCTTTAAACGATTTGACAATCTTGACGATTTAAGTTGTATTGTTAGCGAATTCGACAATATTTTTAAGAAAAGCATAAATATTAATTACAACAATAAGATCGATATCAAAAATAGCGTTGCAATTATCTTGTATAACTTGAAAGCGCATCGTTGTCTCGTTCAAGTTATTTGTTATTTTATTTAGCATTTGTTTAGCAACTATCGCAAATCAAATTATCTAACAATTAATAACTAAGATATTTATAAATTTAAAAGTTATTTTTTTGCAAATTAATTTATCTTTCGAAAACGATATTTAATGCACAATCAAGTTTATCTTAATTATCTTAAGTTTCTTCGTATAACGTTCTAGTAACTTTAAATCTTGCAAAGCGAAAAATAAAACAAAATTAAAAAAAATATCTTCGTTAACTAAGATTTTTAAAATTGATTTGTTTACTTTTATTGTCGAAGTTAAACGTTCGCAAGACGACGTTATTGTCTTAAATAAAATTTAATCGACGTTCGTCTTTTGCATTTTTTGCGCTTTAGTTAAAATTACGTCTCGAAGTTTAATTGCTTAATAAACTTCAATTAACACAATCTTTTTATTAATGTTAATCGTCTTAAGATCTTTCTTAGAATATAAATTCGAAAATTGATTGTTAAATATAATAAGATTTGAAACAAATTTACAAGTTTTATAATTTGCAAAAATTTAATCTTTCTTTAGAAATAACAATTTGTTAAGACGTATTAATATGTTGTAAAATATAATATTATATATAAGATTATTTATCTTAATTGTTTTGTACTTTTTTTGCGAATTAATAATTTAAGTAAATTAAATGTCAATATTATTTTGCAAAATATATATTTTTTTAAAAACATTAACAATGTTTATAGACACAAAGATAAATTCTAAGAATTTACGTAATATGCGAATATTATTGTTTTTGTTAAAAGTTGCGAGTTATAAAGCAAAGCGATCTTGTATTATAATGTTAACGTGAACAATACAACTTATATTGTAATCGATAAAACACGTATAATTTATTAAATAAATAAAATAATTGTCGATTTCTATCTTTTTTTTAAATCAAAGTAGAGTAATCTCGTTTTTGATTATTTTCGCGTTTAAGATTTTAAAATTAGAAACTAAATGAACAAAAAATACGTTATTGTTCTTGCGAAGTATAAATATAATAAAATAACTATTAAGCATAAACATCTCGCAAATAAGTTGTTCGACGTCTATTATAATATGCTTTCAAAGAAAATCGCTCTTAAATTTAACATCTATTTAATTTAATTTGTCGTTGTTTAATGTAATTTAATTATTATTATCTTGTTAATTTAGCGTTTTCGCGAGATTGTTTTTAATTATTTAATTTGCAACTTTGCGTTTGCGAGCTTTTGTAACATTTTAATTAAGATAAGAGTTTTTGTTCTTTTTGTTAAAAGTTATAATAATTGTTTGTTAAACAATAACAATAGACAAGCAATCTTGCAATGCGATAATAATAATAAAGATATTGTTAATAATGTAAAGATAATAGTTAATAATGATAAACAAAAATACGTGTTATTAAGATTAAAGATAATAAACTTTAATAATGTTGTTAACATTAATATTAATTGTATTAGTATTTTAGTAAATTGCACTTCGTAATTAAAACTTGTAAAGTATCTACTATAAATAAACAATAAATTATAATTATTTAACGTTATGTTTAAGCGAATAGTTTATCGTTATTAATTCTTGAACGTCGACAACAATAATATTAAGATAATGTTTTAACGTTATTTTTTTTTTTGCTATTTGTAGCAATCTTAATCTTAGACAACTTGTCTCTTTTCTTAAATATAAGCGCGTTTTTTGTTGTTTTGAACAATTGATTGCGCTTCTTTAACAATAATACAAAAACAATAACGTCTACTAAAAATTTCGAGACAATTACTTCAAGTATTATAATAATTGTTTTAAAACGTCTTATAATAAAGAAAATAAATATTTCGTATTTTGTCTTGTAGTTGTTGACAAAATTCGCAAATTTATTTAGCAAATTTTCGTTATATTATCGATTTTGTTTAGCATTGTAATTCTTTTATCGAACAAAATACTTCAAAATAAAACGATTTTATTTATATTGACGAATGCAATGTTCGATAAAAGCTTTAATTTTATAAAAATGTTATTTAACATCTAATTCGATAATAGTTTTCAAATAATTTGACTTTAAACAATTGTATAAATCTTTATTGTTTAGCGCTAACTTAAAATAAGCAATAAATATAATTAAGTAAATTTTTCAATTTGTCGAGAAATTTAATTTGTACGTTAAATTGTTTTTTTGTTCGAAAATCTCAAAAGACTTAATGCATTAAATTAACGATTTAAACGATTTAACAAACAACAAAAAGTAACTCTTGTAAAGACAAAAATATATTATGTTGCTTATTAAAAACTTGATAAGTCTATAATATTTGTCGTATATTGTTTTAACTATTATGTTAATTTATGTAATTGTCGCTTTTGTTTCGAAGACGTTAATAATCTTCTTTTGCAATTAATTTGTTTAAAAATTGTTAAATCTAAGAAAAAACAAAAAGTTACGCATTTTAAAACTTATAATTATTTTATTTGATAATAATTTAATAAATGTATTAGACAAATTATTAAGACGAACGCAAAGTATAAACAAAAAAAATACTTAATTTAAATTAAAGTTACTGATCGCTATATATCGCAAGACTATTTTAATTATCTAGTTTATTTATTTACTTTGTTCGTTTATTTGTAAATAATATATTGTTAAAACAAGAAACTAATTTTCTAATTTCTAAAACATAATTGTTTAGAATTTAAACATAAATTTGCGATTCTTATTGTATACAAACGCTTTTAGAACTTCTTAATTAACAAAATTGTTAAAAAGAATACTTGTTTACTTCGTTACAATATAAGTCATTTTGTCGCTTAAAATAATTATTTTTTAAAAAAAATTGCAAGTTGTCGTTAAAACAATATTGAAGTTCTAGTAGAATAATAATTTTAAAACAAAATCAATGCACACAATATAAAAAGACACAAAAAAACTCAAAATTAAATTAAAACTTTTATACAATTGATGTCGCTTAATTTAATAAAAATTGCATTTTTAACAATAAACAATATATCAATACAATTAAAAGACAAGCTTACAAAGATAAAAGTTAACAATTATTGTTTCGTAAATGCGAATAAAGTTAGCATAACTATTAATACTGTACGTTTAATAAAAGATTTTTATCTTAAATTTCTTAAGCAAACATAATTTTTTTCGATTTGCATAGTTTATAAAGTAAAATAAATCGTCTTTTTTAAAAAATTAAATGTTAAAAGACATAAATAACTTTTAAATCGTCGTTAGAATTTTTATTAAATAAATAAATTTAACGTATGTTTTAAGAATTTTTTTCTTAAAGATTTCACTAATTTGAACAAGACATAAGTAAAATAAGATCGCTTTATTAATTGTATTTTAATTAATTAGATTTGACTTTTTTTTAAGAATTTGTCGCATTAATTTAATTACAATTTTTACATTCGTTGCAAAGTTATTTATTTTATTTAAGTTTAATAATTTGTTCTTATTATGTTTATCTTTAAGTGCGAGAAGTTTAAACAATACATTCGAAATCGTATGTAATCTTCTTGCACAATAACATACGTTTAATAAGAACTATAAAAAATATTGCGAAACACGCACAAGACGAAGATTAAATTTGTCAATTAATAAAAAAAACGTAATTTGTTTAACAATGCTTGTTGTAATCGAATAATCAATATAAATTGTAATAAATCTCTTGATCGCTTCCGCTAAATGTTTAGTCTTTTAGATTATTTATACAAGACAAGTTACTTTTATTTTAATTAATCAATAATTTCTTTTGACAAAGCTAAGAATCTTGAATAAAAACAAGATATATTAAATATTAATTTATTTAAAGTTGTCGTTAATTAAATTGTCTTTAACATAATATATCTTAATATTAAATTCGCGCTTCTTAAAGACATTTAAGTCTATGTACAATTAACAATTATTGTCGAAATAAATTAAGAAGTTCGAAGCTATCAAAAATTGTTATAGTTAATAAAAGAATTAAAGAAGAGCAAACGAGTGTTTAATACACGTATTTCTTAAATACGTCTTTTGTTTTTGCTCGTTAATAATAAAGAATTTCTTTAGAAGACGAGTTTTCTCTTGTTGTAAAACGTTAGTTGGCTAAACGTATTAAACAATCTTGTCTCTTTAATAATTGACGAAATCAAGATAAATGTTAAGAGTCTTTAAATCTTTAGAAAATCTAATAATTTTAATAACGACAATACGTTTCTTAGTAATAAACAAGTCAAAATCGTTTACTTTTTACTCTAGCAAAATAATGCTAAAATAGTTAAGATAGATTTTTTTAAAACTAAGTGTGACGTTTAGCAAGACTAATTTGTTAAACAATTAAATAAAATAAGCTAAATGTGTATCGAACAATTAAAAGAAAACGACAATATTATTAATGTAGATACGATAGAAATTTCTAAATTAACGAACTTTCTTGTTCATTATTCGTTGAACGTAGACGAACGAATTTTTGAATTTTATAATAACGACATTAAGTTATTCTTTGTCTTAATAAGTAATAAAGAAAAATTTATGTTTGTTTTTAAACATAATTAAGAATTGCAAAAAAAAAAGTTAATTTATTTATTAAATTTATGTGTCTTTAATTACGAATTTAAGCTATAATGTTCGTCTAAACAAGTATTAAATGCTTATTCGTAATAATTAATTTATTTAGTTCGCAAATATTAATTACTATTCGATGCTTTTAAGTTTTGTCTAACAAGATTTATTAAATTACGAAGATAAGAAATTCGAATAACAAAAACTTAATTAATTATATTATCTTGTTTTAAGTATGCAATTTGTCAAATTCTTTATTAACTATTTTGCGATCACATTTTTTTTAAAAAATAAATCTTATATTTTATCTTCGACGCTAATGTAGAGTTTTAGTTGTTATTTAATAAAATCGACATTTAATTTTTTTTAACAAAATTAATTGTTTTGTTAATATTTTTTCACAAGATATGCAATCGTATAACAAGACATTAAAGTGCAATAATTTTAATTAAATTGTCGTAAATATAAACGTTATTAATTAAATTTGTCTAATAGTTATTATTAAGCATATTAATCTTAATATCTTCTTTAGTTGTTTAGCTCTTTTCGTTAGAACTAATCTAATAATAGTTTTGCTTCTTAAATTTTAATAAACGTTTCAACGTTACGTATTGCAAAATGCGAAATAATACAAAACGATCGTTATAAATGTATACGAAAAACATTTTTTTATTTACGACATAAAAGTAAGCGTCGAACAAAATCGATTCAAAGAGATAATCTTTATTAGACAAGATTTCGTCTTATATTATTATTGAAATTTTAAGAACAAAATAAGCGACAATTACAAAACTTCTTTCGATTTTAATAATTCGTTTTATTCGAATGTTGGTTTTTGACTTTATCTTTAATTTTGTCTTTAAATTTCGACAACTTTTAATAATTAGTTTTCGTCTATTTGCGTCAACGATTATACGTTTGAAGTTAATAATATTTATTCTAAGTAATAACTTTGTTTTTAGATTTTTTACGACGTAAACTTTTCGACAAAAGTAAGTAACAACTATTTTGTCATTTATTTTGCTTTAAAGATACATTAGAAGTCGAAAATAATTATTAATTAAATATTTGTTATTTTTAATGTCGCACACAAATACGACGACGCTAAATTGTCTCGTAAGATGCTTCAATCTTAAGTTACTAAAAAAGTTATCGTCGATTAATAACATAATGCATTCGCTATTGACGCAAACAATACATAAGATGTCTTTTTATAAAAATGTTATTTAACATGTCGCATAATATTAACGTTTAAAAGTTAATTTATTTTAACGCAATAATAAAGCGTTTAACTTGATCAATTCTAAACTTATAAAATCTATCTTAACAAGAACAAAATCGACATAAAATGTCTTAATAAATTTTTAATAACACATTTTGTTTTGTTTATTTTTAATGTATTTAAAAAAGTTTGTTTCTTAATAAAAAGTTCAAGACACAACTTTTGTATTTAAAGAATTAAAGAAAAAACATTAATGTTAACTTAACATGCATTGCATTCGTCTAGTAAACTATCTTCTATAACAAGTCGATTATATAAATAATTGCTAATGCTTTTTTCTTAATATAATATATCTCTTTCGATTAATTATTAATGACATAATATGTTGTCGTATTTGCACAAAAATTATTATAATAATTCGTAAAATCTTCGAAAAGCATAAAGTAATAACCGAATTTTATATATTTTACAAAATTCGCATAATATATCGTTACGACAAAAACTTAATAAATTGTTATTTGCTTATAGTTATTTTAGTAGCTATCGCAATAATCTTCTCAATATTTATTTTAATAATTATCTTAATTTTGCTATGCGTTGTTTTATTTATCTCTTGTTTTCTAATTTTAATAATAAGAATTTTTGCTTTAACTATTTGCGAAAGAATTTGTTATCGCTATAATTGCGAATTTTGCGAGAAACTTTAATGTCTAAAATTATGTCAACGCTTATTGTATTAATTGACGAAAATGCTTGTTAAAATCTTGCAAATCTTGCATAAATTATTTAGAATATTCGTAATTTACAAACTATTGTCGAAAGAAATATGCGTAATCGAATTACTTGTAGAAGAGCATACAAAAGAAATAAATTAAACAAAATATATATAATGCAAGCTAACAAACAATTCGTTCTTCTAATCGTTTATTTAATCGATTTGAATTTTGCTAGTTAAAGCAATAAGCAAACATTGTCTTTTATATCTCGCGCTTTGCGTTAAATTTGTTAATAAAGTTCTAAAATAATGTGTAAATAATAGATATATTAACAATAAAACGCAATTTTATCTTAAGTTAATTTTGTGTCTAAATTAATTGTCTTTAAATTTCTTCGATGCTCGTTAATTGCGCATAAAGAATAATGTTTTACAAATATCTTGTAACTTCTTGTTCGTCTTTAACATCTTTAATAATAAGGATCTTTAATATTAATTTGTTAAACGTTTTGTTAATTTTTATTTTAAAGCAATTTTACAATTTATTAATAAAGTTCAAAAAAAAAATCGAAACGTTTGACGTTTAAAGTTGTTTATTTTTTTAAAATATTACGTTATAACAAAGTTACAAAAACAAAAAGAGAAATTGTCTTAAACAACAAGTTCGTTAACAACGTGTGCGTAATTATTTACACGTTCGACAAAAATAAAGACTTCTCTATATATTGTTTTCTTATAAGCGAAAATAATGTTGCTTAACTTATAGCTATTTAAAACGTCTAAACAAAAGAAGTCTAAATTAGACGTCTTAAATTAACTAGAAGACACATCTATATTTTCTTGTAAAAATTTATTAAAGTATCTAAAAGCGTAATAAAAATTAATCAATTTATTTCGAAGCAAATGTTATGTTTATTTTACGAAAAAGCGTTAATTTTCTTTACGCAACATAACTCGCAATTAATTTAAATCAAAGATTGCAAAAGATAAAGTTTGTTTAAAAATCGCAAAATTAAGTTGCAAAATTGAAGTTTACTTAAAGATTGCAAGATTAAGTTGCAAAAACAAAGTTTATTCAAAAGTTACTAAATTAACTTGAGCGTTAAAAGATCGTTAAACGAGTCTTTGTTATTATTGCGAATCTATATTATTAAACATGATTAAATTTGATTAAATTAACGAAAAGTAAGTAGACTAGACATCTAGTTATAAGACATTAAATCTAACATCTTGTTATTAATTGTATTAAGCATATTGTTTAACGTTAAATAAATTAAAAGATTATAAATTGTATAATTGCGCGACAAAACTAAATTAATTAAATTGTTATCAATTACTTTGCAAAGAATTATTAGAGCGTAAATTTATTATTATAAATCTATTGTTTATTTCAAAATTTGCTCAATTAATTTTAAATTAACGACAACGATTTATGCTATCTTTCTTAAGAGAGAAAGCTCGCTTTTGACGATGTGAATTGTCAACATTTACTAATATGTTCTTGCGCGATTTATCGTCGTCTAATTAGTCAATCTTGTCGTTTCTTAGTTTGTCGAAAGAGTTAATTATTGATTGTCTAGTTAAGAACGCAAGTAAAATAAAAGATGCGAATAAAAAAACAAGACTTGAAATGCTTAAAAACGGAAATTTATTTCGTTAAACGACAAGAACTTCGTCAAAATGCTTTAAGATAACGATCGAATTAAAAGATTCTAAATTTAGAATGTTATCAAAATAGACGTTTAAATTCTTTTGCTTAAATTGCTCGTTTTAATGTTTAAATAATTGCTCTACTAACAACTCTAATAATGTCTTCGAAATAGTGTCGTCTAATATAGAAGACATTGATGTCTTTGAAGTAACGACGTCAACTACAACAAATTATAGTATCTTTAATATCTAATAATTAAAAACAATAAATAATAATGTTCTTGTTAAAGACTAATTGTAAGCTATAACAAATAATAATTTCTTCGTCGAAACTTCGTTATTAATCGTATTAAATAAAGTTGTCTATTGTGTTCTTTCGAACTTATTAATCGTTCGTTTAAGTAAAGTCTTGTCGATTGCTTATTTAATTAATCAAATTTGTTTATCTTTACTAAATTAAATAAATTAAGCAAAACGACAAGTTCTACTTGTTAATTCGAATAAAAACGAACAAGACAAAAATTTGAAAAACTTCTTAATTCTTAGTTTAGTTAACTTACTAATGCAAGAAATATATTAATATTCAATAGTGCAAAATTGCAAGATTTAATAAGTAAAAGTAAAAAGAGCGAAATTAATTAATTTGACTAAGAAAGATATCTTAATACGATTAGACAAACATTTGCGAACAATAGACTTGTTAACTTTAGTGCAATAATCTAGTGTCTAGTAATTGCGAAAGATAAATGAATGCTAGCTCTAGTGCAATAACTTAATGTCTAGTAATTATTAAAGACAAACGAATGTTAACTTTAATGCAATAATTCAATGTCTAGTAACTACGAAACGCAAACGAATGTCAACTCTAATATAATAACTTAATGTCTAGTAATAAATGCGAGATTAAATAAAAGAATTGTCGATTAATGTCGTTCGTCTAAGTTAGACAAACGATTAACTTAAATTGTACGTTGAAGCTATCATTTGTTAAATAAGAAATAACTACTAGACAAGCAAAGCAATTAAACAAGATAAAAAGACACGCAAGTGAACAAAACAAACATCTATAATAATTGTAAAGATAATTCTCTAAGAACTAAATTAACAATCAAGTTATACTTGATTGTTTAAGAGTAGGTGTTATTAATAGACGTCAAACGCTCTCTTGTTATTTGACAAGAACATTAGACACAAATCTCGTAACACAATCGAATTAATTTCAAAATAATAGAAATCGAATTAAATTTCGAGTCGATTTCTAATATTAAAATTGTCGAGTTAAGTTGATTTCTAAAGTTGAAACTAAAACTCGACTTAACAATTAGTCTAAAAACTAATTATTAAGAACTATCGAAATTTAAAGATAAAGTTAGAAATAAAATAAAAAAACAACATTCTAGTAAAACAAATTGTCAAAATCGAAAGAAATCTTGTAAATGTTGCTTATTTTGTTTTCGAAATTCTAATAATAGTATAAGACAAGATCTTGTCTAATAGAAACTATCTCTTTAAATTAATTTTGTTCGACGCTTACTCTTATATCGCAAATAGAAAAATGTCTTTTGTATATATTTATAACAATTGTTTTGTGTTTTTTTGTATCTCGCAATATATAATATTAAAACGTCTACTAAAGTTTAAAAAGCAAAACTATTATTAAGTTAGCTTCGACAAAGAGAGATAAACAACTAAAGAAAATATTAGAATTAATACGCTTAATAATAGTTATTAGACAAATCTAATTAATAACGTCTATACTTACAATAATTTAAACAAAATTATTGCGCTTTAGTATCTCGTCAAACAATTGTATATCTTGTAAGAAAATATTAACAAAACTATTAATCTTGTTAAGAAAGATTAAATGTTAATTCTATTGAATAGCAACTAAAATTCTATATTAGTATTGAACATAAAATACAAGATTTATCTTCTAAAAGAACTTAATTGCAAAATAATTAATAAAGAATTTAACAAATTGTATGCTTAAGACAAGATAATATAATTGATTAAGTTTTTGTTGTTCGAATTTCTTGTCTTTGTAATTTAACAAATCTTGTTAAACAAAATTCGAAAGTATTAAGTAATAACTAATATATGCGAACTAAATAGACTAGTTATTATAAATAAATACTCAATATTTGTTTAAACAAATATTATAGCTTAAATTCGTAATTGTAAGCATATAAGCTTAATAGATAAGTTAAATTTCTTTTTGCAATTCTTAATAACGTTTAAAAACAAATATAAGTTCTTCTTTATTATTTATTAAGACAAGAAACAACTTAATATTACTATTATAAAACTTAGAAATTTGTTTGTTTATATTTAATAAATAATAAATAAAGAACTTTGTCAATTTGGAAACTTTTGTTGTATTTATATTAATAATATTGTTATTTTCTCTTAATTGTTCGATACACATTTAGCTTATTTTACTTAATTGTTCGACAAATTAGTCTTGCTAAACATTACGTTTAATTTTAAAAAAATCTATCTTAACTATTTTAATATTATCTTGTTAGAGCAAAAAGTAAATATCTTTAACTTGTTTATTACTAAGAAGCGTATTGTTACTATTAAGACAATCAAATTTTCTAAGAATTTGAAGACACTTAAGATTTATCTTAATTTTGTTAATTATTAAAGAAACAAGATTGTCTAATACGCTTAGCAAGCCAACATTTTACAACAAGAAAAAACTTGTCTTCTAAAGAACTTTTCTATTGTTAACAAACAAAAGCAAAAGATATATTTAAGAAATATATATATTAAATACCTTTTTTCAAATTCTTTTATTAGCTATAGCAATTCTTAACAACTTCGAACTTCTCAATTTATTTCGACAATAATTATCAATTATATATAGACTTAAACATCTTTAAAAAACACAAGTTTAATATTAAGATATATTATATTAAAGGCGATTTAACTTGCAATAACTTTAAATAAGACAATATTTAATATATTTTATTATTGTTTAAAACTTTAAACTTTGTTAAGATAAATTATTAATTAACTAAAATAAAAGTAGCTTGTCTCGTATAAATAATATAAAAGACTAAATATTTAATAAAAACAATTAAAAGATTTATTATAGCTCATATTAACTACTTAATTACAACAAGTATTGTCAAATAAATTATATTATTCTTCTTATTAATTAACAAATTTAATCTTTGTCTTATACGTGTCTTGCAATATCTTTTATAATTTTTACTATATATACGTTATTGTATAGAAAGACTATATACAATTTCGAATATATTGTTTAGATTTCTTGCACTTAAAGATAAATATAACAAGAACAAATTATTAATCTTAAATAAGATAGACAACTTTGCAATAGACGTAGAGACTATAATTAAGTTAATACAACAAACTTTTAAAGAGAAGTTAAATCTAATTAATTAAGATACAATCGATAAAATAGTTTTATTTTACTTATATTTTGTTCAAATAAATAAAATCTCTAAGAAAAGACTTCTTAAGATATACGTTGAATTTATTAAGTAAATAGAAATTCTAACAATAATTCGAAAGTTATTTATATTTTTTAGCATTTAATTTTTTAAAAACAACAATTTACTCTACTTTATAAATTATGCAAATTGCAAAAAATTATATTTGCTTAAAAAATTTAAGATAAAAATGGTTTATTAGACGTACAATATAAATAGTTATATTAACTTTACTCGCATTTATAAGATAGTAATTGTTAACTTTTATCTTTGTAAGCTTGTCTCTCGATTGTATTAATATATTACTTATTATTAAAAGTACAATCTTTGTCAAATTGAACAATATAAATTGTATAGAAGTTTTAACTTAATTCTAAATTCTCTTATATCTTTTTATATTGTATATATCGATTTTGTTTTAAAGCTATTGTTATGTTAAAACTTCAATATTGCTTTAATAACAACTTGCAAATTTTTCAAAAAAATAATTGTTTTAAGCGATAAAATAATCTATATTGTAATAAAGTAAACAAATATTCTTTTTAACAATCTTGTTAATTAAAGAGTTTTAAAAGCGTTTATATACAATAGAAATTGCAAATTTATATCTAAATTCTAGATAACTATATTTTAGAAGCTAGAAATTTAATTTCTAATCTCGACAATATATTATTTACAAATAGACAAACAAAGTAAACAAATAAATCAAATGATTAAGATAATCTTGCAATATATAGCGATTAGCAATTTTAATCTAAACTAAATATTCTTTTTGTTTGCACTTTGTATTTGTCTTAATAATTTGCTTAATGCGTCTATTAAATTATTATCAAATAAAATAATTATAAACTTTAAGATATATAATTTCTTATCTCTTTTTAAATTTAACAATTTGTAAAAAAATTAATTACAAAAGAAAATTGTTAATATCTTTAAAATAAAAGCAACAATTGCATAAATTAATATAGTATTTAAAACAATATACAACAAATATTATAAATTTATTGAGCTTTTAATAAGCAATATAATATATTTTTGTCTTTACAAGAGTTACTTTTTGTTGTTTGTTAAATTGTTTAAATTGTTAATTTAACGCATCGAGTCTCTTAAGATTCTTAAATAAAAAAACAAATTAATATACAAATTAAATCTTTCGATAAATTAAAAGATTTACTTAGTTATATTTATTGTTTATCTTAAGTTAGCGTTAAGCAATAAAGACTTATACAATTATTTAAAGCTAAATTATTCAAAAATTATTGTTAAATTAAATATCGAATAGTATTTTTATAAGATTTAAATTTTTATTAAGCATTGCATTTGTTAATATAAGCAAGATTGTTTTATCTTAAAGTATTTTATTTAATAAAAGAATTACAATACTAAGTAAAATTAATAATATAATAAAAATCTACTAAATAATTTTGCGAATCTTATTAACAGTTACAAGATAAAGTACAAAATATCTATTTTCTCTATTATTAGACTAATCGTTGGATTAGATTTCGATTTCAAAAGTTAAAATCGAAACTTGATTCGAATTTTTAGCGTAAAATCGAATTGTCAAGATTTATAAATTAAGCTACTTGATTGACTCGCTTAGAACAAATTCTTTCGCTTAATTGTTAAGAATTCGAATCTAACTTTATAGAATCGAGTTACGTAATAAATTCAGATTTTCGCGATTAGTCTATCTATTATAAGACGTCTTAAAATAATTATTACAATATTTAAAATAATTGTCTCGATATCTCTAGTAAACATTACTGTTCTTATATTATTGTTAAAAAAGCGCAATCAATTGTCTAAAACAATAAAAAATGCGCTTATATTTAAGAAAAAAATAAATTGTCTAAGATTAAGATTACTACGAATAACAAAAAAGACAACAATGTTAGAATATTATTTTAATATTATTGTTGTCAATATTTAAGAATTAATAACAATAAACTATTTGCTTAAATATAATATTAAACAATTATAATTTATTGTTTACTTATAGTAGACGCTTTACAAGTTTTAATTATAAGACGCAATTTACTAGAATACTAATACAATTAATACTAATATTAATAATATTACTAAAGCTTATTATCTTTAATTTTGTTAATATATATTCTTGCTTACTATTGTTAGCTATTATCTTTATATTATTGACAATAACATCTTTATTATTGCTATCATATTGCAAGATCGTCTATTTATTGTTGTTATTTAACAAACAATTAATATAACTTTCAACAAGAAGAATAAGAACTCTTATCTTAATTAAAATATTGCAAAAGCTTGCAAACGCAAAGTTACAAATTAGACAATTAAAGACGATCTCGCGAAAATGCTAAGTTAGCAAGATAATAATAATTAGATTATATTAGATAATAATAAACTAAATTAAATAGATATTAAACTTAAAAGCAATTCTTTCTAGAAACACACTATAATAGATATCGAACAACTTATTCGAAAAATATTTATACTTAATAGCTATTTTATTATATTTATGTTTCGCAAAAACAATAACATATCTCTTGCTTATCTAATTTCTAATTTCGAGATCTTAAACGCAAAAATAGTTAAAAACAATATTGTTCTATTCTAATCTAAAGAAGAAATAGAAATCGACAATTATCTTATTTATTTGACAAGTTATATATGCCTTACTAATTACAATATAAACTGTGTTGTTTGCGTCAATATTATAATACAAAATTGCTTTATTTTATAACTTGCAACTTTTAACAAAAACAACAATATTTATATATTACGCAAGTTTCTAAAATCTATCTTTGTATCTATAAATACTATTAATATTTTTAAAAAAAGATATATCTTGTAAAACAATATCAATATCTAATTTATTTAAATTATCGACTTGCAAAAGAAGTACAAAACAACTAAGATAAGCAATCTCGTATATAGTATTATATCTTACGTTATATTAATATACTCTAACAAGTTTTTATCTCTAAAGAAAGATTAAATCTTTGCAAACTATAAGACTTGCAAATCTATCTTAAATCTTACTATATTTAACAATTAACTTCTAAATTTATATTACAAAAAAGATCTTAAAACAATCGATATTAATAAGAAAATTATATTAATTAAAGTTTATTAAACAATTAAGTATTAAGATGTAACTTCGATTAAAGCGCAAAAGATACAAAAGACAAACATCGATTAAGTTTTATTCGAAATAATAATATTATCTTGCGAACATTTAACTTTAACAATAAAAATAGACAAATCGACTTTAAAAATCTTAGTTGACAAAGATATCTTCTTCAACTTTGCTTTATTCTTTGTCTTGTAAAATTTAAAATTGTTAAAATATTACGCGAAGAAGCTCAAAACAATTAAGACAAATTCAATTGTGCGTTAAATATCAATTTTAAAAGATAAATTAATTTGCAAAAAAATAGTTTCTAGACTTATAAATATCTTAATTACTAATTGTTAAATAATTGAATTTGCGACAATTGCTAAACAAATATTAAACAAAATAACAAATAATTCGAACAAAACAACAACGTAATTTTAAATTATATAAGATAATTGCGAAGTTATTCTTAATATCGACTCTATTGTTGTAATCGATATTTATACTCTTTTTAAAAATATTGTCAAATTCGTTAACAAATTAACTTAGATTATCAAGATTATCAAATTGTTCGAAGATAGTTTTTAGAATAACTTTGCAAAAATTAAACTAAACAAAACGTACTTAAATACAAAAAAGAGCATTTATCGTTAATGCGACAAGAAGTTCTACAACAAACTAGATATCGAAAAGAATTAAATTAAGATTATTGTTAGAAAGTTAGATCTAACACTAATTAAAAGGTTAACTCGAACACCTTGGCAAGCAACCCAATTCACTAACTTCACTATATGGCGTTCTATCGTAACAATTTGCCCCAAATAAGCGAGAAAGCATACGTTCTCGTGTGCAGAACGAACTTACGAGACACTATATAGACGATCTTCGAACGCATGCGCATTCTAAGCACTACTACAACTATCTAAATGCTCTTGATAGATAGAAGAAGAATTGAACCCAAAATTCTCGCAAACAGAAGCGAGATGTAATAATTAGTCACGTATAGCATTTGCTAAGACGCATTGATCGAGATTTGTTAAAGTTACTATTTGTTAATAAGTTAAATCTAACACTAATCAAAAGATCAATCCAAACGTCCTAACAAGCAACCTAGTTTACTAACTTTACTATATAACGTTTTGTCGTAACAATTGTTTAACAATATAACGCGCAAACAAACAAGAACAACAAATTTATTACAATTAATTACGTAGACTATTAAGATCTAAACAAAATAATAATTAGATTTAGAAATTAAGTAACATTTAAGTTTGCAATATAACAAAAGCCTCAATTTCTTTTCTTTTAAGAAGAACATGTATTATAAGATTTGTATCTAATGCTCTTATTAAATAGCAAAAAAATGTTTGACGTCTATCGATAACGTTTGCTCTTAGACAATCAAGTATAACTTGATTGTTAATTTAGTTCTCAGAGAATTATCTTTATAACTATTATAGATGTTTGCCTTGTTTACTTGCGTGCCTTTTTATCTTAGCTAGTTTTCTTGTCTAGTTGCTTTGTCTATCTAGCTATTATTCTTTGCCTAGCACTTTTATAGATATTGCTTCATCGACAATTCGGGGAAGCGATCTAGACTGATTGCGTCGGGTCGGATTATCGAGTTTGGATCGAGTAGTCGACCCAAATCTTGACAATTCGTATCAATTCGATTCGAAAGTCTTGACGATTCGATTCCTAGAATTAAAATCGACAATTCGAATCGATTTCTAGGGTTAAAATCGAAACTCGACTCAAAAAATCAATACGAATCGCCAAGACTATTAGTTTAATTATATTATAATTAATTTAATATTTAATTATCTAAATTATAATAAGATAATGCATTATAGTAATGCATTACTACTTTAATAATAAGAAAAACATTAAATCGCATCTATAAGATCTATAGAATCTATAGATGCAAATAATATATTATATTAATAAATCGCATCTATAAGATTTATAGAACCTATAGATGCAAATAATGCATTTTATTAATAAATATTTGATTCTAAAATTAGTAATTCTTGACATAATAACGTAATTTTCGATTTCTTGACAATTCGATTCGATTCCTAATATTGGAATCGAAAATCGAGTCGAATCGAATCGAGTCGATTTCAAATTAGCGCGAATCGAATGGAGTTTCGGATCAATTTCTAGGATTGAAATCGACGAGTCGGGTCGGTTCCAACATTTGAAATCGAAATCCGACCCGACGGTTAGTCTAAAGCGGCTCCTGTGACACAATAACTCCACTGAGTCGACATCGGCTCGAGAGAGTCTCGTGACACCTCGCGCTAGCCTATTATTGAAATTTAGATCGTTTTGTAATTAACCTGAAATTTTTAGTCTAATCGAATTAGTATTACGTATAGAATTAATATTTGAAAACAATTTTTTTTAGAATCTTTTCCGTTTTCAAATATTAATTCTATACGTAATACTAACCCGATTAGGCTAAAAATTTCAAATTAAATTACAGAACAATCTAAATTTTAATAAACCATTTAAATTGCCCTAATAGACTAGCGCGAGATGTCACGAGACTCTCTCGAGCCGATGTCGACTCAATGAAGCCATTGTGTCACAGGAGTCGCTTTCCCAAATTGCCAATGTTGTTAAAGAAGACTTGTAATATAGTTTTAACTATAATAGAAATTAGAAAAGATTAATAAAATTTCTATTCTTGTTAGCAATATAATATGTACTAACATAGTATTAATTTCGACTCTTTTTTTTATTAAAAAAGTGTTAAAATTTAGTAATATCTTGAATTGTTAATATATTAAAATTATATTAGTCTAATCTTTAATTAATTATATTAACTATTTTTGCTTTAAAAATATTGTCTAGTTTGTTTTTACAATATCGATTATATAATATTGCAAATATAGAAAGAATATTGTTTAGATAGTTTTTGAGTATAATATAGCAAATTGATTGATCTAAAATACTTATAATAATATCTTATTAAAGCAAAAAGTTTGTAGAGAAAACTATTTATATTTTTTGCAATTTTGTATTCAAATATTATCTAGTTTTAGTTTTTATTTTTAAGTTTTTTTGTTTTTATTGTCTAGTTATACAATTGTCTTGCTACTTAATAATATTCTTTTACTCTTAACAAATACTATTTTATTATTATTCTTAATACAGATTTGCATTGTATAATTAGATACGCTCGAATTTATTATTGTTTAATCTATAATTGTTTTTCTTTTAAAAGATCGAAATTAACAAATTTCGCATTAAAATACTTTATTTTTTTGCACAAATTGCTATTCTTTTTTTTTAACTTATAACTTTCGATTTATTTAATAGTTAAATTTTCTAATATAAAGTTAATTGTCTTGTTCTAAATTCTATTTTTTTGTTAGAATATATATTTCTATTAATATGCGCTAATTGTTTTTGTTAACTAGTTTATCGCTTTCGAAATTTCTTATCTCTTAAAAAGTATCGATTAGAATTACTTTTTTTGTAAACAAATCAAATTTAAGCAATCTAAATTAAATACGCAATATTATTAGCGTAATCGTTGGATCGAGTTTCAATCCAATTAGGTTAACTCGTTCAATTCTAATTCTAAGGTTAGGCAAATTTCCTAGTTTAACAAGGTGAGGCGAACGAAGAATGTGCGTCGAATGTTCAATTCGACTCACCCAATCACGTGACATTACGTAACGCGCTAATCATATGCGATTAGCGTAAATTTTGCGCTAGTTTAATCGAGTTAGCGCATAGATAAAATAAGATAAGATAAGCGAAAGCTAACGTGACGAAGTTAGCTTAAATTCTTGACATTAATTCGACGAAACTCAACCCTAGAATTAGGTTCGCGCCTTGACCCTAACTCAATTCTACAAGACTCAAGAGAGTAAATTAAGTTAAGAAAAAAGTGTTCGATTCAACTCAATAATTATACTAAATATTATATTTAACTATTGCAAAAAAACTAGTCTTAAATTAAGATTTCTACTTTTTATTTTCGATATAGCAAATATACTTTGTTTATAAAATAAATATTAATCAAGAAATTTAATAAAAATAAGAAACTTTATTGTAAATTCTATTTTTTTTCTAATATTATTGTTTATAAATTTTAAAATAGAGCTTAAGTTTATAGATTTATTAAAAATTTGTTTATACAAATTGCTTTTTGTACTTAAATTTAATTACTTATTTTTTTATTTTTTATTTTTTATTTTTTTTAGATTGTTGTTTAAAGCTATCTTTGTTAATATTAAAAATATAAAATACATTCGAAAACAAAATAGCGTTAATTTATGTATATTATTTGTTGCTTTTATAATTATTATATATTTGTAATATATTCGAAGTTTATTTAATATTGCAATTTTTAAAGTATTAATATCTATTTTGATTAACGAGAGAACTATTTGTACGTAATGCTAACTACGAATCTATTAATATTGCGATATTCAATAAAGTCAAATGTTTTTAGCATCGACAAACAAGATATTCGCAAACGTTCGATACAATCGTTATAATAAATTGATCGATTAAATCGCGAAAACAACAATAATATCAATCATTACTATTCTTATTATTTTGAATCTCTTATATATAATAAGATACGTATAATCAAAAGTACGCAAGATTATTTATAATTATTATTATTTATCTCTTGTACGCATTAATTGTTGTTACGATAATCGTTATATTACGATTATGAAAAACGTATTTTAAAATATCACAAAAAAGTTTCGAAATATTGTGCGTATAAATTTAGAAAAGCTAGAAAAAAGTTATACACGCATATATTACATAAATAAAAGATCGAAAGTTTCTATTGTACATAAATTAATTACGTTAAGATTACATATTTTAATTGATTGCAATCGTCTTTTATTTTAATTATATACATATTTAATTGCGCATTCGAAGCTAAATAATAAGAGATTTCGTTTATTTTAAGAGATAGTAATAAGAATATTTAATTTTGTTAAAAGCAACGTCTTCGCTACGTTTCGAATTAAAAGCGTTACGTATATAAATATACAAAAAAGAGTTAACATTAAGTTTAAATATTAAAATTGTATAAACATAAATACGAGTACTATGTATTAAGAAACAATGTTTACATAATCGCAATTTATAAAAAGAACTTATACGTAAATTTCTAAAGTTCTTGTTTTTGATATGCACGAGTTTAAGAATTTAAAATTGTTAAATAATATATAAGATTTTTCTTTTGTGAATTATAAATTAACATAATTTTTACAATTTTTATAAAGTATTTTCTTGTACGTAAATATTACAATAAATAATTTTTAATATTGAAGCGTTGCGATTTAAATTTGAAAATCTAGTTGCGCAAAAATATATAAAACTCGCATAGATTCTTAGAGATATTAAATCAAATATAAATAAATAAATAAATAAATAGATTTTATTATCTATACTATCTTTGTAATTAGAATAATAAAAAAATCTATTTGTTAAATTTGTTTTTCTAATACAATACTTAATCTCGAAATTATATTTTGTTAGAGAAAGAATCTATTGTACTTTACAATAGTTTAAAAACATTATTTTTATAAACTAGTAAAAATCGTTATAATCTATTTTTTTTTTATACTTGATTTAACACTTCTAAGAATCTATGCAAGTTCTATATATTTTTGCGTAATCAAATTTTTAAATTTAAATCGCAACGCTTTAATATTAAAAATTATCTATTATAATATTTATGTACAAGAAAATTCTTTATAAGAATTGTAAAGACAATATTGATTTTTAATTTACAAAAAAAAAATTATATGTTGTTCGATAATCTTAGATTCTTAAATTCGTACATATTAAAAACGAGAGTTTCAAGAATTTACATATAAGTTCTCTTTGTAAATTGCGATTATATAAAGATTGTTTCTTAATATAAAATGCTTATATATTCTCGTATTCGTATAGTTTTAATGCTTAAATTTAATATTAACTTTTGTTTATATTTTTACGCAAACAAGCAATGTTTTCGATTCGACATAACAAATATACGTAGCAACAAATTACAATTATAAAGTTCTTTTTTTGACGCATTTGAATCGCAAGAGCGCAAGCATATTGTAAAGATATTTGAAGTCGAACATATTATTGCTTTTGTCTATTAAAATAAATAGTCTTACAACAATTCGCTTATAATATTAGTTACTTAGACACAAATAAGTAAACAATTGTAACGCACTTAGATTTTAAGAAAATAAATACGTTATAAACTTTAAATATTTTTAACTTTATAATTGTATCGTATTTTTATTGTACGCGATACAAGAATTTTTGACTTCTTGTTTGCGTAATATATGCGTGTATAATTTTTTTCTAGCTTTTCTAAATTTATACGCATAGCGTTTCAAGACTTTTTTGCGATATTTTAAAAAACGTCTTTCGTAATCGTAATATAACAAACATTATAACAAAAATCAACGCGTACAAGAAGTAAATAATAATAGTTATAGATAATCTTGCGTACTCTTAATTACACGTATCTTATTATACGTAAGAGCTTAAGATAATAATAATAATAATAATAATAATTAATGTTGTTGTTGTTTTCGCAATTAAAAGAGTCAATTTGTTGTGACAATTGCATCAAACGTTTACGAACGTCTTGTTTATCGATGTTAAGAACATTTGACTTTGTCGACTATCGCAATATTAATAGGTTCGTAGCTAGCATTATGTACAAACAGTTCTCTCGCTAGTTGTTATAATCTATTTATACAATAATTAAATATTAACTATTCTTAAAATAGTATCTTTATTGTTTAAAATTAATAACAATAGTAAACAACTTCTAATTATAAGTTTTGTATTACATTCTTGCAAAAAATAAATATTTAAATAGAATATTACAAAATACTAAATTGTCTAATTAATTTTGTCTATAAAATATATTAGTTGTAAAAGAATAACAATAATAGCAAATTTCAAAATATTAATATTAAATATAAATATAATTTTTGAAATCGAAATATATTAATATAGATATTTGCGTAAAAACAATAATTAGTTCTTTAAATACTATTATAGTAGTTTTGTTAAATATAAAAGAATTGTTTTGCTTTTTTGTTTATTATTTTTAAAAACTTTATTAAAGTTTAAATAATTTCTATATAATATTAATCTAGTTAACTAAAACTATATTGTAATTGATCTTATATAGCGCAAATTTCTCGATATATTATAATTGCTAATAATATATTTTAAGAATTTAATTAAAGTTGTTATAAAAAAGTTTCAAACAACTTAATATATAGTTTGTATAAGCGCAATCTCTTAAGAATCTAACAAATATAATTTTAGTATCTTTTTTGTATTTAAAGTAGATTAGAATATTGTCGAGATATATTATATAAATATAATTAATTAAATCTTGTAATACTTTATTAATTTAAGTTTAGAAAGTAATCGAAATATTTGCTAGTTTAAACAATATTACTATATACTTAAAACAATTATATTGTATTCGAAAGATTGTTTTTTTTTATTAAATACAGATTTAATAGTAAATATTTTTTAGATTTAATTTAGCAAAATATGCAATATCTATTAGACAATCTAGTATCTTTTCGATAAAAGAAAGAGAATATTTATTTTTAATTGTTATTGTATTAAAATTGCAATAATTAATATATAATTTTAAGTTATTATTACTTTTTAATACAAATAGTACAAATATTTCGACAAGATTAATTAGCTTGCAAGTTTCATTTAATAGTAAATTTTTTAGAAAATAATTCTATAAAATATCGAGTTTTTTTTCGAAAAAAAATAGAGCAATCTATATAGCAATTTTTTTTAGATAGCAAATTAATACTATAATTTTTATCTCTATATTTAAAAAGACTAAACATATTCTTTAAATTAAAAATATTGTTATTATTTTTAATATTCTATATTTTTTGAGATATATTGCGTATTTAAAGTTTTTTATCTATCTTGAAATTGCAACAAATTAGAGAAAATACAAATATAAATTTTTTAAACTTTAAATAAATTTTTTAAACTTTAAAAAAATCTTTTAAAGATTTTAATACAATTATATTTTTTGTAATTTAATAGTATTAAGTTAGTGTATATTAATCGATATATAAATTTGTTTCTATTATTTAGAAAAAATTGACAATAATATTGTGAACTATTTTATTAAATATATAGAAAATTTGATTTAATATATATTTTTGTTCTTTGTTATTGCAAATCTTAATTTTACAATATAGAATTTTACAAATTAAGTTTTATAAACTATAAATACTTTTGTTTTAATTGCAAAATACTAGACATTTTTAAGATATTACTGTTACGAACCTAGCTCGAAACAGTGTAATATATAGTCTACGACGCAATATGTAGCACGAAGCACGACTATCTATAGATTCGACGACTTAACAAGTGAGCAATGTTCGACACGCTTAACAACGAGTTGAGCGAACAATGTTCGACATACTTGATAACGAATATAACAAACAAAGAAGATTCTCTTTAGTATATATAGATCTTCGAACACGACTTTCTTATAAATCGTATTTAATTTATCTTAAGTTTTAATTTATTGTTACGATTATTAAAGTTGCAATCTCTTGTTATTAAATAATTGCTTGCATTATTTAAAGACGTCTACAAATCTTTTTAATAACATAATTCTCTCTAATACTTTTTGCGAAAATACTAGCGTAACGCTTTGAACACTTTAAGAATGTCTATATTAGATTAACGCGCCTCTATCTCGAACACTAACTCAACAACATTACGTCGACCCTCTATTAATAAAGACGACAAGATAAGAATTAACAAGTCTAACGTCTACTATGAAGATCGAATTAGCCTAAAGAACTAACTTATGCAAATAAATATTTATTTTATCTTCTATCTTGTTTTAGCGAACAAAAAGACGATTTTCGCATTCACATTTCTTAGAGAAAGAGCTCAACATTAACTCAAGTCGAATTTACGCAAGTATTTGAAAAATTATAACGAAAATTCTCGTGCAATGTTCACGAATTTCGACAACTTTAAAAGAGAGTTTCGAAGAATCTTTGAAACATTTAACGAGAAATAAATTGCAAAAAGAATGATTTAGCATTTAATTTAACGAATCTTTGCAACAAACTACGTAGCAAGATTTCAAAAATATGTTAATTTTATCAAATAAAACGATGTCGCATTCATAACAATGTTTCGACGAGATTTTAAAAACAATCTTAAGAACGAAATTATGTGCGATAACAAATTCATTAGCGACATGTTTAATCTTATCGAAGTAGTTATCGATTTCAACGACAAACTATATAAAAGAGCTATGAAAAAACGATACAATTAATTTTACGAAAGAGTAGAAATCTTCTTTGAATTAACGATTAAATATTATTAGAAAAGATCTTGTTCTAATTAGAAGTACAATAATTTAAACTATTGTGAGTCTACATCTATAAAATTGAATTTTATTCAATGACGCAAAGAAAAGAACTTTAGAAGAAAGCAAAATAACAAATTCTAAAAAACGTGCTATTTATGTGACAAATCGAATCACTTCGCAAGAGATTGTCGATCACGAAATTTAATAAATCGTCAACAAATTAATGTTATGTTAAGAGAGATATTTAATAGCTAGAACGACATTAGAGAGCAAATCGACATAGAGACAAACACTTTCAAGACTAGATCGAACAACGATTACTATTTAATAAAGAACTTAAATTAATTACAAAAAGTTCTAGATAAAACATTATCAAACAAGGCATTCGCATTTACGCAAGAAGTTAATCAAGCACTTTAGAAAACTATTAAATCTTATAGCTTAATTATTGACTTAAACGAAAAGTACAACTAGAAGAATTTTCACGATTGCATAAAAGATATTACGAATTATCTTAAAACTTTAGTTAATTTATCGAAGATTATAAACGAATGCAAGAAGAAGCTAGAAAGCAATGCTATTACAAAAAAGAACATACTTGACATTATTATGAAACAATTGAATCTCGTTAAGGCAAACACACGAATGTTGACACTTAAGCGTAAAGATATTATTGTTAGAAAAGCAAACGACTTATACGCAAGTCTTAGTTGAACAACTTGTTATAACGACTTATGCTAAATTCATCTAAAAGAAAAGAACGAAGTCAACTAGTTTTCTAAAAAGTCAAAGTTAGCAATTTAGCAAAAAAAGGAAGCTTAACGTAGACAAACGCTTAAAGTAGAAATTATAGCACAAAAGTAGAAAAAAGTTCAAATTTTTTAATTAAGAGCATATCAAAGAAATGCAATATGTTAGCCCAATAGTAGCAACTAAACTTAATAGCGCACGCACGATGTTTTATTACATCAATTAAAATCAACGATTGTTAACTTATAGCAATGATCGATTCTAGTGCAACAAGTAATTTTATGATCAAAGCTCTTGTAAAAAGAGAAGAATATTTTACTTAAAAGAAGTCTAACGCTTACAATCTAATAATTGTAGATAAAAACTCATTACTCGCAAGATATAAAAGAGTAAACAAAGAAACGAAATTATTATCGATAACTATTTAACAACATTACGAGAAACTAATTTTTAATATAGTGGAAATAGTTATTTATGATATCGTTCTAGGAATGCCTTGATTAAAGTAGCACAATCTAGAAGTTAACTAAAATACACGAGTACTTAGATTTGTACAATGTGATCACGCAATTCACATCTAATCTACGCATCAATAACGTTTAATAATAGATAAAAGATTAAGTCGAAATTCGATCGCAAGTAGCGAATTTGCATTTTTGCAAAAAAACGATTTAATAGAGTTCGACTTGACAAATATTAATAGAGATCGACTAGATTACAAAGTTAAAGTAAGTGAAAAAAATTACGAATCTTTTAAGAATTCTAAACTATTTAATATAGCGAGAAAATCGCTAAAGCACGTATTAAAAATATACAACAATTGAAAGCATCTATTTTAGAAAAAAATAAAAACTAAAACTCTATCTAAACATTAATCGTGAAATTATAAAATTAGACTTGAATTAAACAAGCAATTTACGTTTGAATTTATATATATTTTATTCAAAAAAAGCTAGAAACACTTCGCGAATATCTAGCAAAAAACGAAAAAAAAAAAATTATTAAAAAATCTTAATTACAAACAAGATACTCGATTCTCTTTGTATCTAAGAAGAACGAAACTCTTCGTCTATGTGTCGATTATTAGAAGCTAAACAATATTACGATAAAAAATCAATATTTATTATCTAACATTAGCGAGCTTCAAGATCGATTGTTCGAAGCAAAGTATTTTACTAAACTAAACTTACAAAAAGCGTATAACTAGATTAAAATAAAAATAAAGAAGAAATGAAAAACAACTTTTTGTACACGATATAAATTATACAAATACATAATAATGTCGTTCGAGCTTACGAACGCTTTAACAACGTGTTAAAAAATAATTAATGATGCATTATGACAATATCTAGATCGATTTGTTATAACATACTTGAATAACATCATAATTTACTTAAATATTTTGAAAAAACATGTAAATTATGTTTTCAAAGTATTAGAATATTTAGATAAAAGAAATCTACATTTTAAATCAAAGAAATGCGAGTTTCATTAAAAAGAAATTAACTTTCTTAAATTTGTCGTTAAACGACATGAAGTACGCATGAATCCCAAAAAGTTACGAGCAATTAAAAAATAAAAATTATCTATTAATGTTAAAAAAGTTTAATTTTTTCTAAATTTTATAAACTACAACAAGAAATTCATTAAAAACTACTTTGTTAACGCAATATCATTAACGAATCTTACGAAAAAAAAAACGTCATAGAAATAAAAATTAACAAAAGAGAAATTATTTTAAAATCTTAAGCTAAAATGCTTAAAGAAATCAATACTAAAAATGTACAACTTACGATTGTTAAGCAAAATTAAAATTGACGCATCAAATTTAATTATCGATGCATGCTTTAGTTAAAAGCATGAAAACATATAACATTTAATAACATATCTTTCGAAAAAACTCTTGTTAATCGAACAAAATTATAATATTTACGACAAAAAGCTACTCGCTATTGTAGTTTTTCTAGAATTATGAAAAGTATATATCGAAGAATTATTAAAACTTACGATTCTTACAAATCACAAAAATCTTTTGCACTTCACTATTATTAAGTAATTAAATAAAAGACAAATGCGATAATTAAAGCGACTTAAATAATACAAGTTTAAAATATAATATATATTAGGCAAAGATAATAATAAAACAAACGCACTTAGCAAAAGAAGTAATTATATAAAAACGAAGAAATCGTTTAACTATAATATATTTAAGGTCAACAAGAACGAATTACTATTAGCAAACAAATACGAGCTAAATACTATTTTACGAATACTTAGAAATAATAAGAAAGAATTTCTCGTAAAGAAAGAAAAACTTCAAATATTTATCGACAAAATTAACAAATATATAAAGAAACATTATAATAAATCATTGCAAAGACACTTAAGAGTGATTAAAACTCTTTAGCTTTTACGCTAGCATTGTTAGTTTTTTCAAATAAGACAAGCTATCGAAGCGTATATTAAACAATGTCTTAGTTGTTAACAAAACAAACATAATACACATGCGAGCTATGACGAAATTCAATATTAGAAATTATCTAAATCGCTATAAGATAAAGTTACGATAAACTTTATTATTAAGTTGCTTAAATTAACGAACTTAACAACTAAAAACAAATATAATTTAATACTAATAATGATTGATAAACTTATCAAGTATTCACATATTATCGCATGCAAAGAGAAGTTTATAGCAAAACAACTAGAATACATTGTATTAAATCGACTTATACGATATCATAATATATTCAAAGAATTAACTAGTGACAAAGACAAGCTCTTTACGTCTAACTATTGAAAGACGCTTCTATTAATGTTAGAAACAAAACTTAGAATGTTTATTGTCTATTATTCGATTACGAATGATTAAATAGAACGAACAAACTAGAGTTTAAAGCAATATCTAAGACATTACGTTAACAATACTTATAGCAATTGAGTATTACTTTTATCTATGACTTAATTAACATTAAATGCAAAAGTTTTAAATATTACTAAAATAACTTTATTTTTCGCCAACTATAACAAAGAATTTAATCTCTTCAAGAAAAAGCGAAAGCATCTATTAGCTCAATTAGTTATCAAAAGAATAGCGACATTAAAAAAGATATACGACAACGTCTTAAGAATGCAAGAAAAGTCGATCAAGTATTAAAACAAAAAACGAAAAACGACATTTTAGCTAAAGAAGAAAAATAAAATATATTTTTTTACAAAAAATCTTAAGACAAGAAAGTTAAGCAAAAAATTAAATTATATTAAAGTCGAATCATTTCTTATTAAGAAGACAAAGAGATCAATCAATTACGAACTCGACTTGCTCAAAGACGTCAAAGTATTTCTAATATTTTATATCTTATTGTTGAAACTAGCGAATTCAATTACGTCTTTATAGAAAACATTTCATTACAAAGTTCAAAAGAAAGACAAATACGAAGTAAAAAGAATTCTAAAACAACAAGATTAAAACTATCTTATTAAGTAAAAAAAATATTTTATCTTAGAGAATATGTAAAAATTAAAGAAGAATCTTGATGATTGCTATGATCTTATCTAGTTATTTCATCGACGTTCGAAAGATCGTCTAGCATAGCGAAAGATAACTAGAAGATAAAAAACGACTTGACAAAAGCATTTGTAACAAAACAATTAAAAGACTTCGAAGCATTTAACTCTTTCATTTTCGACAACAAACATTGTGTCTTTCGTTTTGCCTTTGCATTAATCTTCTTCAAAATTTTCTTATTTTGTAACAATCAAGTTATAACGATTGTTAACAAAGCTTCATCTTTGACGATTTTAACAAAGAAATCTTTTCTATTGTGATTAAGAAAAGATTAAGACATGTTTACGCACAATTTGTTCGCACAAACACATTTCGAACACTTTAAATAAGACGACAAGTCTTTCATAACAATATAAGAACAATTAGAAAAAAAGCAACGTTCGCAAGCAATATCTACTAATACATTGTAACGTTCGATTTCGAATGCGATACAAAGACGACTTTATTGTTAAAAAAACATAATAGAAGAGACGATAACTTTCGAGACAAAAATCTTAAAAAAGAGAAATAATGTTACGAATCTAATTCGAAACAATGTGATATATAGTTTACGACGCAACATGTAGTACAAAGTACAACTATCTATAAACTTGACAACTTAACAAATGAATAATGTTTAATACGTTTAACAACGAACTAAGCGAACAATGTTCGACACGTTTGACAACGAGTTAAGCGAACAATGTTTAACACGTTCGATAACGAATTAAGCGAACAATGTTTAACACGTTCGATAACGAGTTAAGCGAACAATGTTCAACATGTTCGATAGCGAACTAAGCGAACAATGTTCGACATATTCGATAGCGAATATAACGAACAAAGAAGAATTTTTTTAATATATATAGATTTTCGAATACAACTTTTTTATGAATCGTGTTCAATTTATCTTAAGTCTTGATTTATTGTTACGATTATTAAAGTTGCAATTTCTTATTATTAAATAATTGCTTACATTGTCTAAAGACGTCTATAAATCTCTTTAATAACATAATTCTCTCTAATATCTTTTGCGAAAGTACTAGCGTAACAATTACAACTTTGTTAGCTATTTACTTATACAATTAATAAAAACACAATTATTAAGAAAATTCCTTAATTTTATTATTTTGTATCGACAAATATTAATAACTTTACAAATAGAATTTTTATTCTATATTCTTAATTTGTAATTGCAACTATAATTATTACAAACTTATCTAGTTTTTTAATAAAAAATTGTAGTAGAAACGTTTTCTAAATATCTATTGCAAAATTCTATTAAAAGTTTCTAATTATATTTATTTGCAATTTTTTTTTAGAAATTTTTAAATGTTTTCTTCAAATATATTTTTTTTGTTGCAATTATAGTAAATACACTTATTATATATATTATTGCTAACTTTTTCTAATTTATAAAAAATATAATTGTTTGTACTTTTTTAATAGACTTTTATTGTTAAATTATTGCAAATTTTATTTGTTAATGTAGACTTTTTTTATTTTTAATTATATAAATTTTCTCTAAAGTTGTTGCAAGATTCTAAAAAGAATTTTTGTTTAGAAATTTTATTTTTAATTTTAGATTTCAAGAGTAATATACTTTTTATATATTGTATTAACGCAATTAACAAGTTTCTTATTTTAAAAATTTAAACTATATTATTTATTTTTTCTCGAAAATCTTTTTTTAAACAATACAAAAAATAGTTATATTTTTAATATTTAATGTATTTATCAAGATTTATTTTTAGAGTTTCAAGATACGTTATAAAGTTATTGAAATTTTGTAATAAAAACTATTTAGTATTTCTATATTTGCAAAAAAAAAATTATGTTTTAAATCTTCGATAAAATTTATTAAATATTGTACAAATTGTTTTTAATTCTATTTTTTTATTTTATTTTTTTATTTATCTTTGTAGTTTTTCTATTAAATTGTTAATATATTGCAAAGAAATTGCTAAATTTTAGCAAATCTTAAATTTTTTCTATAAAACTTATTTCTTGTTAGCTTTAAAGAAATTTTGTGTATTTCAAGTTTAATTTTTTAATTTTTTAGAGTTCTTTTTGTAATATAGATCTAGATTGATCGATTTTATAAATTGCGCAAAATATTGTTTTTTTAATATTAATTTGTTAGTTTTGTTATTAAAATTATTTTTGCAAAAATAACATAAATCTTTTGTTTTTATTTAATTATTACAAAAAGATTTCTCGAAATATTTGTTTTTTGCTTAAACAATACAAAAGTTTTATTCTAATCTCTTAGTTTTTAAGCAAGTAACTTTGTATAATTAATTTCTCTATTAAAATATAACAATAACAACATATTATTGTTTTGTAAAACTTTTTTCTATAAAACTTCTTCTTCTAATATAATTTGCAATCTTGTAGTTGTATTAAACGCAAGTTAAATTTCTACATTGTTATTATTCTTAAAGCGTTAAAATATTGTATATTTTTTGTTATTGTCTAAATTTTGTCTTGTATTATATATTAGATTAACTATTTTGTTAAACAATTGTTCTTATAGATTAAGACAAATTAATACTATAAGATTGTATACAAATATATAACAAGACGTTGCTATATTAATATATATAAAACGAAACTACATAGTATATAGAACTATAATTTAAAGAGATATTAATTTGTAAAGTTTTTGGAAAAGAATTCTTAGAGAGAAAACTTTACACGATGTCAAGTCGCTACTTCAAAGACTTGACGCTAACGTATTTAGTTAATTATTGGAAGCTAGCATTATAGTTATATAGTAGTACTTTAAGCTAATAGATTAACAATATCTTGAGCATTTGCAAGATCTTTCTAGTATCTTGGTTCTAGACGAATAGATGCAAGACTGTAGAGAAATTTTGTAGAAACTGCAATATGTTAAGTTTTCGACTCCTAATGCTGCTCTCTAGCAGTCAAATTCTTCCATCAGACATGCGAACCAGAGTATCGATCAGCACCAGAACGTTCTTTACTAAGCACTTGCTCCCAATGCTAAAGATGTCTTCTTAGATAATCTTCCTATACACCAGACACCGTGCTAAATAGGTGCAAGATCGCACATTCGCAAGAAACTTGTGCAATTTCTATTCACATGGATATTTCCGAGCTCGACTTCTTTCAGTTCGCAGTGACCATCGTCGATACCTTTCCGATACCTTGACCTCCTCTGCTCATACTTCCTTGACTTTTACGAGGCGGCGCTGTCCGCATTGCAGGGGTGATTTGGCGGTTCCCTTTCATGGCTTCTACAGGCGGGGGTGGTGGTAAGGTCGTCCCGGAGGTAGGGATCACCCTGTTCGCTGAATCAATTGAAGGAGCAGTACTGGCATGTACGTTCAGGAAATGGGTATTGTTAGGCAAGTTGACATGAGCTGAGTCCGTGCGATTCGTCGGCTGGGCCGCTGTCGAGTCAGACGCAGCGTCCGCACTTGGTGAGATGTAGCTGTCAGCATCCGCCGGCCTCGTCTGTTCAAAAGTTCCTGGTGGTGTTTCGCTCTGCTCCACCATCCTCTGCTCCAGTCTTGCTGGTTCGTTATCATGTTTGGGTGGCAGTCTTGCTTCAGTCACTGTCGGACCCGCAGTTGCTCCGGCCGCATCCCTTTCGTTATGGTCTTCCACCGGTAGTGCTTCTATAAGATTACTCGCTTCTTTAGTTTGAGTCTTTGCTTGAGCAATCCCAGCAGTCTGTTGTTCGGGAATCTTTGCCTTGATTTTCCACTCCTCAACCGAGTCATGCAGCTGCTCAACTTGCTCATAGAAGAGTATGAAAACCTATAGCTCTAGGAGTCAGCATTCCTCATTCACGTCAACTGATCGAGCTAAGAGGTAGCTCTCCGGACCGGATGCTACTCAGACGAGTCTCGTGGCTCTTCACACGCCCGACGGGGAAAAGGAATACTCGAAAAACATGACTTACCCCACCTTGCAATAGTACATCCTCTTCGGTGACGTGCGAGACCTCCTCATCGCTCAACCGCCACCACAGCTCTACAGACTGATCGGTCGGCACTGAACCTGGAGGTTTTGGTGAAGGGTATTTTCTGTAACATATATAATGGCCATTCTCATGCTTGCCATAGTGGGTGACGACTGCACGAAGCTCGTAAGCTCTTTGAAGGTGCGACGGCAGGTCTTTCATCTCTTTCGATAGCATTGAAACGGCAGGATCTATGATCCATTTCTCAACGGCTTCCTCGCCAGCAGACGAAACACTTCCTCCGCCTAGACACCAAGAGCCAAAGTCAAATCGACGCGGAAACCGGACATCAGCAGAGTTCTTCATTTGCGCTCCTGTGACCTCATCAAACACACTCCGGTTGACATGGATCACCAATGCCTTGGGCGCTCGAGCGATGACCGCTTGCCGTGATTTCGTAGCCGAGACACGGCTTTTGGCGTTTATTTGACACTTTTTGAGAAGCCTATTATCCGAGAAATCTTTGTCTTCGAGCGCAGCATTGACAGCGGCTAGCCGTTCTTTGGAGGAGTCTTTCAGGGCTGTGAGCATAGCGGGCATCGTCGGATCCCCATCCCCATGAACTTGGTCTTGGATTTGTGAAAGCAGCCGTTCTAGTTGCTGCCTGGTGTGGAGGAGGGTGCATTTCGCACAATCTACCCCGTTGATGGCTTCCAGACCAGTGTACTCGTCAAGGCAAGAGCGGATATCGTACATCCACTGCCCACCTAACGGTACAGTGAGACAGTTGAATGGTATTAGGGATAGGCCTTCGACATAACCACATCGCAGACAGCCCACTCGTTGTGCAAGGAGGCCTTCCAATGGGCTTTGAGCTACGATAGATGTCAGCTCGTCCGGGAGCTGGTGTGTCGCTCGTGAGTCAAAAGAAGCCGTGGCGTCTCCAAAAGACGCTGAGAGAAGTCTAGGCCGCATCTTCGATGACCCCTCCTCGAGGCTGGCAAGAGCTGCCAGCCCAACCTGTCGTGGTGCAGCATCTGCAGCGCTCGAAGACTCCTTCTCAACTTCGTCCAATACCTTTGAATAGTATTCTTGCGCATCCTGTTGTTGCCAACTGCTCATGCTTTTCAGCTCCGCTGGTGTCCAGAACATCTTGCCTACGCTGGCTGGATCATTCAGTCTTGTCAAAAGGTCTCGCAAAGCCGCCTTCGTGGAACGCCTAGCTCCTACGTGGTCGCTACGAGCTAGATGTTTAGGAAGCGACTGAAGTGCTGCAAGGCCTTGAAGGATACTGTTCTGATAGCAGGAATTATCCCAGTTGCCCAAACCCGGCGGTGGCGAGCTGGGAACTCCCTTCATCATAGCTCCGATGCCCGACACACTTCTAGCCCTTTGAACGGTGGACATGATTCCTTTACCATCCAAGCCCAGAAGCTGTCTCAGGGCTTCACTCTTCCTTGCATATCCCACAGACCTGGCGGTAATCTTATCGATCTTTTCCTGTTCTGTTGTCGTGAGATCAGACAAGGGATGTAGGAACGAGATCACTTGTGTAGGCGTCACGCATACAAGGGTGTTCCAGGCAAGCTCGGATAATGATAGGACTGGAAAACCTAGGTACTGCAGCATGTAGTAAATGAACAGCAGGAGGAGAACTCCGTAAGCCAGAACAGTGGAGACTGCGGTGTCCACGAACTGTCGACCTAGAAGAGTCATCATGAAGCGACCATTAAGATCCTCTTTCAACCAAGCGAAAGAGCTCAAGCACACCTGAGCCCATATGAGGCTTCCATGTGCATTGATCAGATCGAGAGTATTCCACTTTCTTGCTACACAGGGTCTCTGATGAACCTGAACAGCGCAGACACGAGATCGATGGTTTTGCCAGCAGAGGGATGCGACTCAGATTGTGTTTGCTGGAGAGACAGATGCCTCATCAGAGATGTGGATTAAGTAAGCTGGTTGCTGAACGCTGAGCTTCCTCCGAAGGAACACGGTTAAGGCTTGCCTTAGCTCCCGCTGGCTGTCCGCCTCGACCCCAGACTCAGCCCTTATCTCCGACCCCTCGACTTGGATGAAGCCGCAACAACAAGCAACCTCGCGACCCATGGCGCTTCGACCATTTCCCCCCCTGCATGCTGTTCCTTTTATCACACGCCGATTGTTCTCCGCTTCCCTCCCTCCTCCTCCGCCCCCCCACGGCTTCGCCCGCCTTACCTCCCGTCGGCTTATTCTCCTAGCTGGCTGCGACGCCCCCCATTTCCTGCAAGGCCTTACGACGCGCAACATCCCTCCCTCAACATCGCAATCCGACCAAGACCCAACCAAAGGGTTTTATTCCGCGTTCCTGAATGCTTCAGGAAGGGTCCTTCACGACGTTTTCATCTACCCTGGGGTTCCGCACCAGGCCACCGCTAAAGAGTCGCCAAGCTTTGTGATAGAAGTCGATGCTGGGGAAGTGCATACACTGGCAAAGCATCTGAAGAGGTATACACTGCGGGCGAGAATCACGGTCGATATTCTGGAGGACGGGGAACTAGCGGCATGGAGTGTATGGGATGAAGGAAAGAATGTGGGTCCAACTCCGAGGCTGCAGTGGCTCAGAGAAGATGGCGCCAGCTGCACGGACGAGCGGGCTGAAAAGATGGGTTCTCGAATACTGCTGCCACGCGACGCAAAGCCTGAGCTAGAAAGTGAAGAGGCCCCTCTTCAAAGCTACCACGTCCGACGCATCCTTGAAGGCGTAGCAGAAGGACAGTCGGAGATCTTTCGCGAATCTGCTCTTCCCTTGGAAAGCAACATGGACTACATGGGCGGCATCGACTTCCAGAAAGGCTGCTATGTGGGCCAAGAGCTCACCATCCGAACACGCCACACCGGTGTAGTTCGGAAACGGATACTCCCTGTGCAGCTCTACGACTCTGCGCGGCCACCAGAAAAGCTGGTATATGACCCTAGTCAGCAGCTTGCAAAGCCGCCTCGAGGAATTGATATCAAGAGACTGAACAACAAGGGCAGAAGCACGGGGAAGTGGCTGGGAGGTATGGGAAATGTCGGATTAGCGCTTTGTAGGCTAGAAAACATGACGGACATTACCTTGACGGGCGAGAGTAACCAATGGAGTTCGGAGTATGAGTTCGGGATGGCTTGGGACCAAGGAGAGGGACAGGACGGGGGCAAAGTCAAGGTGGAGGCTTTCGTCCCAGAATGGCACAGGAATAGAATCAGTGTTAGAGATACGCTTCGAGATGGCAATATAAGAAGTTCTTGATGGAGACACTGAAGCAGTTAGCCGAAGGTCGTTGCCACCGTGCGATCTATTATCTGATAGACTGCCAATTCCGCAACCCGGGGTATATCCTTTTGACCAGTACGCCAGCGCTGAATGCATGATGTGTCTTCCCTCCAAGCAAAATTCCCCTTTCAGGATTCGTCCCTCTCCGTCGCAGTAGCTTCATCATCTTGCCGCCGTACCTCATCCGCTAGCCGTCTCCTCTCGGCATTTTTGAGCCTTATCATAGTCATCTCCTCGAGGCTTGGACTGTTGATACCTAGGCTTTTGATAAATGGTGAGCTTTTCGGCGTATTCGAAGTAGCAGAGAATGACGAAAAGGAAGGCATCTTCCGTAGATCGTCGCCTGCTCCTTCATCTCGAGACATCGGTGTGGACGAAGTGCTAGCGGTATTCAAGAAGTCCGAGGCACTGACCTGGATCCTCTTACGTGCTGGTGTTGACGGGGCAGATCCAGCTTCGCTGCCACTCGATTGATAGCCGTTGAGGACATCAGGTTCTTTGTTTGCCGCCCAGTTCACAGAGTCGAAGACTTCCCATTCAGGACCCTTTTGGTTGTGGAAGTCCTCAACCGCAGCGTGGGCGCCGACTATTGATACGTACTGTATCATGCATATTGTAGCCAGTTGCTTCTTGTGCTTCCTGCCCATCCTCAGCTTTTTCGGATTCAAGAGATGTGCAGTCTCGATGTTGCCGAAGGTCGAGAACAGCTTGATTATGTGATCCTGCCCAATCGATTCACCTAGCCCTTCTCGTGGCCACCGTACGGTGACTGTTCGGTCAACCTCGGAAACACCGGTTTGCCCATTTGAGTTCCCATGGTTGGGCTTTGCACCCTCCGGACCTGGACTACGCCCAATGCGACTGTGTTCTTCCTCGGCCTCCTTCTGTACGTCCTTCCTCAGAGCCTCTTCAAGCTCTTTTCTCCTTCTTTTGCCATCTTCAGCAAGCCTCCTGAGCTCCCGTTCCAGTTTTTCCTCATTGTTGTCCTCCTCCGTTCTTGTTCTTTTAACGCCCCTTTCTCTCTCTTCGAGGTCATCCTTCATCTGCCTTCTTTTACCCTCGAAAAGATCGTTTTGCCTCTTCCTCTGAAGCCGCGCGTTCCTTGTATTGTCATAGAGAGCTTTAGCCGTGGGTTCGGAGAGCAGATCATATCCAATTTGCGCAAGGTGGAATCGCTCCTTCGCAACAGGGTCGCTGCCCACTTTGTCAGGGTGGTATTTGAGAGCTGTCTTGCGCCACGCTCGATCGAGGTCCTTGTGAGAATTTTCGAAAGTGATCCCAAGCAGCTCGTAGAAATCGGTCTCGGAGGTGGCATAATTCTTCAGGTCGTCGGAAGGCATAATGGGCAGCACACCTCGACCTCGAACGAAGGCAGCCTAGACAAGAAGAGCAGCCTTCAGCGCCGGTCACGGCAAAACGTGCATGATTCAACAAAGAAACAAGTCTGTGACGCCAGTTTCGTGGAGTACAGAAAGAAAGTGTGGTTGGATGTTTTGTCCCTACGGTGAAAAGTAATCCCGCCCGATCGGATATCTGCCCCGCCCCCACAGAGCCCGACCTGATCTCTGTTTGTGATGACAGTGTCCAGCTTAGGTGCGCCTGGCAGGACTATTCTACGGTCGGGGTTCAATAACCGACTAGGATGGCTATACCTACCTTTCAGGTCTGAGTTGTAGGTGGAATTGGCAGCTTGCTAATCTTGCTGACAAACGCGATGGGACCTTAGAGCCGACAAGGCCGGCGCGGGGCATCGAGGTGACGCTTGCATAAAAGAGCCGTGATTAGCCATCAGCACTTGATCAATTGATATTTCGGTCAGCCCAAAGATTAGCCCAATATACATCTCATATCACGCTTAAGCCTCAGCTCTTCCAAAAGAGCCCAAGTATACACACAATGTCTCACCTATTCGAGGATGCGACTCCCTCGGAGGTCAAGAACGCAAAGGTGAGCGTCGAGAGGGCGTCTTCATAACGAAAGGCTCTGATAGTAATCCCACGCTTGTAGGGTCTTCATCTTTTGACGATGAATACCCCCAATGGCCAGAAAGTCCAGATCATGCTGGAGGAGCTCAAGGCGGTCTACGAGACTGAATGGACCCAGACCATCATGTTGGTACCAACCAATCACCCACAGTATTGGTTGACGTTGATCCCTCTTTCAGCAACATCATGACCAACAAGCAGAAGGAGGACTGGTTTCTCCGCTTGGACCCTAACGGTAATGAATGTGGATTTGGGTCGCGGAAGAACCAAGAGAGAGCTGACTAGGGCAGGGCGCATCCCGGTTCTTGTTGACCACACACAGTCCCCACCATTCTGCGTCATGGAGACCAGCGCCGAGCTTCTCTACCTCCTCAAATTTGCCGATAAGAAGGACATGTTCGGGTTCACCGATGAACTCGAGCGTAACGAAGCCCTCCAATGGCTGTTCTTCTGGCACGGAAGCGGAGCCCCGTATGTGTTCCTAATATCTAGGATGTCAAAGCCAGTTCTAACTATAGTCAATCTGAAGATACCAGGGCCAGATGAACCACTTTGGCAAATTTGCCAAGGAGAAGATCCCATGTGAGTATTCCTTATGTAGGGAGTCGAGGCTCAGCTAGCTGACCACTCGCAACAGACGCTATTGAGCGTTTCAAGAACGAAACCTTGCGCGTATACGGTGTGCTGGAGATCCGTCTGTCTGGAAAATATACTGGTGAACCCCGGGAATATCTTGCCGGCGCGGGAAAAGGCAAATACTCCGTAGCGGACATTGGTACGTGGCCGTGGGTGAAAGCTTGGGAGTTCTCAGGCTTCACCAAGGAAGATATGGAGCCTTTTCCAGATCTGATGAAGTGGATCTCACGTATTGCAGAGCGTCCTGCTGTCCAAGCCGGCATTAGCGACAAGTATTCGATGGATCACGCGCTCAAATAGATCTATGGCATCGCTGTAGATTAGACCAATACTCATAGCAGCCACCAATTCATAAGAGATCAAAGCCCAAAGACAATGCGTTCAAGGCCCTCATTGATTTCCAGCGCGGTGTTGTTTCAACCCACAGCTCTGATGCATCCGTAGCATAGAGCGGAGCCGGCATGTATAGGTTTTCCATTCGTAATATTTGCCGTTGAAGGGGCGTCTTGATTACCAGACCACTCTTGAGTTGTGTCCTCTACCAGCAGTCCACAGATGCTGCATAGCCTTGAACCAGTGGGTAGAGAAGGTGCCACTAACCTGCTCGAAGTCCGGACTACATTAGCCACGATGCTAGGATAGTTCTGCTCCACAGACTCAAAGTATTGGGTCATCAGGCTATCGATTGTAGTGTTTTTTGATAAAATTGGCTTGCCGGTTGCTAGATTATCATGTCTCACCAGAGACGTAAGCGGTGGTTGAGTGAGTCCTGTGTACAAAACTAGCTCCTTCTTGAGGAGATCTCGCACGGGGTAGATGATCTTCATCCCCGCAGGTGATGTACCATCAGCGGTGAGCCATGGTAAGGATCCACCCCTTCCCTTGGCTGTCTCAGAGAGGCTTCTCTCGGCCAAGCGAGTAGTGGAGTCCCCGTAAATAATGCCAAAGCAGTCATGACGTTGCGCGAATGCATATATAAGTCGCCTGCGTAGAGTAGCTATCAAGTCACTCCTAGATGAAGCAGAAGGTATAGATGAGAGGAGATGTTTGATTCTTTCGGAATGAGATAGTGGAGATTGTTCTTGACCCTCCGCCTGAGGCTCGAAAGCCGCGTTCAATTCATCCCCGTGGTATTCGAATATGTCGCTCAAATGAATAATCGAATACGAATGCGAAGGAAATCGCTGCTGCAGACACTGCAGCATGTCATTGTTAACATCGTGATCAGGTTCGATAATTTCGTGTACGAATAGCAGATGCAAAGTGTATCCACTGCGGCCGCTGTTACCCAGACGAGTTCGGAAAGAGTGATCAAGGATATGTAGCAAGGCTACGGAAGAGACCCCTAGGGAGAGAGGGAAAAGCAGCTTGTTCGGCTCGCCCTTGAAGCCCCCACGGATCTTGCTGACCTCCATGCGCTTGGAGACTTTGGTTGACACATACTTCAAAAAGCAATCTCTAAGAGGCTCATGAGCTAAGGATTGGCACTTGGAAGGCTACAAACGGACCTGCAAATATGCTCAGTGCGGATAAGTAGATCTGCCTTGACTTGGTTGCACCGTGCGCACTCTCGAAGACCATTCTGCATACCGTCAGGCACCAGGGTGCCGGGCATGGCTATGCTGCAGCGAATAAGTGACAATTTGCCAACGGTCTGGGAGAATGGTAGGCGCGGAATGGTGGAGTGGTGGAACGGTGCAAGGCTTAGGCGACCTTGATGCGGGAGATTCAGCCCCTTGAAGCGCGCCTTGTGCGGCTAGCATTCGTGAGGCTGAGCTTATCTACCTTAGCTTGCTAGTTCAGCAGCCACCTCTCAAGCTTTGTCATATGATAAAATACATCGATGCGTTCCCCTTTCTACACTCCGACTACCGTCATAGTAACAGATCAGATCTTACCTCACGTAGCAGTTCCGCGCTTGCCCAACGCGCAACCCGCTCCGGATGATCCACAATGAAGGGCAGCCTTGGAGCCCTCTTTGCGCTGGCGCTTTCAGTATCATGCATACTTGCGAATGAGCTCGAGATAGTATGCACAGATCTATTCTTTGTCGACGGTAGAATCTGACTGCTCTGCAGAATCAGAAGGATAGCAACAGGCAACAATGCTCGGGCATGTACAGTAGGAAGGCTTGGGGAGGCGATACGGACCCATTCGTCCTCACCGAATTCGTCAAGACCACGTTTTCAGGAGATGAAGATCCGCTTGTCAGCTTGGTGGTCTTCGAATGGAGAGACGAAGACTTCGTGGGCGTGTGGCCGTCTCTGGATGCGACAGAGGCAAGGTGTCTCTCTACCCCAAAGCAGACACTCCGTTGACAGGGGCACAGAAACAATACATATGCAACGATGAAAATGTGAAAGCGTCTTTGTGTAACAATACGCAAATCGGAGAATTCATTCTCAACGCCAACCATACCCAATCGAGAAACCCCATTATTTCCCAGATCATACACTTGAAGGATCCGAAGCCCATACAATATTCTGTGAGCAAGACAGGCTATTACTGTGTTGGCACTTTCGGCTTCTCCTCGGACCAGTATAAGGCAGCGGTTGAGTTCAGGAACGCATATGGTGAACTACCTGCTGCTCAGATAGCGAAGTTGCCGTTCTATGGTGGTCTCACTATTGTGTACGCGGTTATTGCCATGTCCGTATGACCCAGATGGTGTGGTTCGGCAGCTTCGACTAACAACGAGCAGATTTTGGGGCTTTCTCTATGCTCAAAACAGGCATGACATTTGTAGGTCGCAATGGGCTATTATGATATCTGAGGACTAACGAGGCATAGTGCCCGTACAGAATTATATAACCGCCATCATCATCTTCCTGATTGTCGAAGAGTTGATGACCTGGGGTTTCTATCGTAAGAGACGATCCATGGGTCTAGTAATCATCAGTTAACATCTGCCTACAGAGTACTCCAATACCCACGGCAACAATATTCTCGCTAAAGTCATGATGATTATTGTCGCTGTTCTCAACGCGGGTCGAAATACGTTCTCGTTTTTTCTCCTGCTAATCGTTTGTATGGGCTATGGTGTCGTTAAGCCTAGCTTAGGGAAAACGATGGTATATGTGCGCCTTCTGGCTTCTGCCCACTTTGCGTTTGGTGTCATATACGCTGTGGCAAGTCTGTCGATCACTCCTGATAATGCAGGACCGCTCGTCCTACTGGTTATTCTCCCTTTGGCCGGCACCTTGACGGCATTCTATGTTTGGACGCTCAATTCCTTAAATCTCACGATGAAAGATCTGCTCGAGCGGAAACAGAGTGTCAAAGCAATGATGTACAAAAAGTTATGGTGGTGCATACTCGGAAGCATTGTCGTGATCTTTGCTTTCTTCTTCCTCAACTCGTTCACCTTCGCTGGCAGGAAGAATCCAGACTTCGTGCCCGATCATTGGAAGACAAGATGGTTTATCCTAGACGGATGGTTGAACTTGGTTTATCTTGCGGACATTGCGTATATAGCATATCTTTGGCGGCCAACGGCAAATAACCGGCGTTTTGCAATGAGTGACGAGGTAAGGAACTCCAATACTCGACTCCTAATTACTGCTGATGAAGATATAGATCGCGCAAGACGACGAAGGCTTCGAGATCGCCTCTTTTGGCGGCTCTCTGGACGAAGAAGATGCTCGCTCGCCAGACGGACGCGAACTTGACGGCGGGCCCGGGATCCTATCTCCTGTACCTCCTAAACCCATCAATGACAACAGCCGACCAAGGCACTCGTTAGATGGCGAGACAATCTTCGCCGTCGGGGAGGATGGTGATAAATGGTCCGATGACGATGAATCGCCGCGCAACTCCTCTGAGCGACAAAAGTTGACCGGGAAGAAAGACTAGTAAAGCCTCGTATGTGCGTGCGGGAGCGTGGAAGCGGAGTCTATCGGAGTACATGTGTAGCCCTTTGTATCATACCTCTAGCCAGGCGTCTGATGGGACAATTCTGCTAAGAATGGTCAACGTGATTTTGGCACACGCCGAGAAGACGAGCTTGAGTCGTAATTTGCCAATGCTGTGTCTTCTCACTTCCTCCCTTTCCTCTTCTTTCCTCCCCCTCCAGCACCACCTCCGCCAGTAGCTCCTTTCCCCTGTCCTGATTTCGAATCCTTAGGCGCTGACTTTTGAATTCGCTCTTCCCCACCAGTTGCTCCACTCTCAACACCCTCCGCTGTCTCTGCATCCTCTACAATCTCCGGTAAAGCAGCCATGGCCCTCGCACACGTCCCAAGCGCAGCCACAAGCCTTCCCACTTCCGCTGCTTTGTCGGTCTTGTACTTCAAACAAGCGCCCGAGACTGGATCGTATGTCTTGAGAGTGAGAAACGCTTTGGCCTGTGAGGGCTGTGGAGGCTCGGCTGGAATGGAAGAGCCAGCATCCCTTAAAGCAGATGGAGGCGACACAGTGTATTTGCTTGTTGTGCGTGTCTGGGTATCATCAGCGGGAATCGGCGGAGTTGGAGCGCGGAGTGGGCAAGGGGGCATAACCCACAGTTGTGGGGCGGGCGGCAAGGAGTAGTCGCGATTGTTCGAGCCAGGCTTGGGCGGTAGGAAAGTAAGGCATGTTGCAAAAGGTATGATCGTGGAGAAAGCGAACTTCGAGGTGACTGAAGGAGAGCTAGGGTCTGGGTCGAAGGGGGGGGGGTGGTAAATATGTATCTCGCTTATAGATTTTGCCAAGCCCTAAAACCGACTTCAATCTTTTCCAGCCACAAGGACAATACTTTAGAGCATCTGGGCAATCTGTCTGGCTCTGTTTTTCTCATGGAAATCACTGATCTTGGTATCAGAGGCAAGCATATATGAACATGGCCGAGAGCATTTCCATCGACGCTCTACTGACCAGATGCCATGTACTTCTCGACGAGATACAGCAATTTCGGGACTACCTGACAGAGCACAGGAAGGGCAAGGGAGTTGAAATGCGGCACTTCCAGAACTCGATCGTCTCCGAGCAGAAGACCATCGAGAAGGTGCGCTATCCACTAAATCTAGAAACCATACGCTGACTCTATCCTCAAGTTCATAGCCAACAAACCAGATACAGAGCGTGTCGCTCACACACTCCGCTCTTCCAATCTGCGGTTTTATGAGGCGGTATGTGAGTAGAATTCTCGACTTTCGTTACCCCCTCCTGAGAGGTTCAAGAGTTTTAAAGTCTTCTTAGCAGCATACGCTCTTGAAAACATGCGTCATTTCCTCATGAAGCAAAGCTAATTGCGAACTTGACTCAGGGGGTGCAGCGAAGAGTACCACGGGTCTCGTAATCTTTAACAAGCGCTGCTACTGGGAAAGTCTCCCATTACGTAATACGAAGAAACAGGAGAAACCCAAAAAGCGGGGCGTATTGGTAGATGTGGTTGCTGAAGATGGGGAACAATGGCTCAAAGTATCCACTGTGACCGAGAAACGTTTGCTCTTTGAGCTTGCGAAGCAGGGCTGGGAAGCTGCACGTTCGTCTTCAAGCAGTGACAGCGAGTGGACAGGTAATTTCAGCTCCAACGGCACCACTGGCTCTACGACCGTACCTTGTGACAACTTCAACACCAAGGCAGAAGAAGACGACATCGAAAAGATTGAACTCATCCGGCTAGCCCAGGACCTCCGCAAAGCCTCCCTGGCAACCCGCGTCCGCTACAAGCATCCCCACGTCCACTTCATCCTTCCCAACATAACCCCCCACAAGACCCCCGAAGTCGATCACGTTCTCTCCGCGATCCACTCTACTGGTGCAACCACCGGCTGCGGCCCCTTCCTCACTTCCTCAACAATCCCCCTCTCCGAGCTCTTCCCCCGCCTCCTCCCCTCCGCCGCCCGCCACCTCAGCCCTACCGTTAACATTGACTGCACTATTCTCCTCGCGCTCGTCTCTGACCTCTCGCACTACAACAGTGCGACCATTCCTCTCGAAGCAGCTTCGGGCGCCAAAGATGGACAGCCGCATCCGGCCAGTGTGCGGCAGCTGAAGATGGAAAGCGAAGAGCAGTTGCTCCCATCCATACTCTATCCTCTACTCCAAGGAAGAGAAATGATCTGCACCACCGAAGCAGCCCGTCGCATGCGCGAAATTGTCTCCACAATCGGCACCGACTCCGAGAAGGCGCGAACAGACATCTTTATCTCATCATCCGCCCTATCCCCTGACGCGTCTCCGGATCTCCATTCCAGCCTCAATCTCCTCACGCACCACCCGATACCCTCTAATCTGCATCTCCCCATCTCTGTCGTTCCCTCCGCCGTCGACCTGGCGCGCTTACCGGCCATAGCCGCGAACGTTGCGGCGCAGTTGTCGGAAATCAACAGAAGTGTGTTTCTGTACGGCTGGCAGCAGGGGTACACAACGATTAGTAGCAACCGGGCAGTGGTGAAGGGTGTGGAGAGTGTCTTTGAAGAGGAGCGAAGTGAGGAGGTGGGGCCGGATGTGTGGTTGGTGGGGACAGCGCGCAGCTTGGTGGGAAAGGAGAGGGGGAGGGGGTGACATGGGATGTTTTGGGGAGATACTGGTAGTGGAAGTGGGGAAGTTCCTGGAGAGCATTGGGTCGGACTGGTTGGGGTTACGGCTTGCAATGTACGTTGATCCCGTAAGAGGCTTTCTAGGCAGTCAGAGGAGCACTCGTTCCTTGGCATTGCCGAGAATCACATTGACGGAATGACGAGTGGTTCATCGACCAGTGACGATCCGATGCTAAAGGGGCGAAAAGTTAAAGCATGGTACATACTTTGGTATGATACCGATAGATAAACCTTGAGGCGAAAGCGATAAGACGCAGCTGACAGTGCCAACGGCGGCATATCGTGTGATGATAGCGTCAATCCTAAGTACATGTTAAAATTGTTACAAGAGCCTACGACGCGTGGTGCTGAGATGTCTTTCTCGGTCACGGCTGCGCAAGATTCTGATAAGATGACTGTAAGATGAATGCATGTCATTTCCCTATCAAGGCTATCCTACCAGTACACCAACCCAACAACCCGACGCCAGTGAGATGCTTTGAGCTGATCCCAGCCTTACGGAAAAGGAAGAGAAACATGCATGATGTACAAGCTCCTGAGAGCTGTCGAAGCCCTCGAAGGTCGACGAATGAACCTAGAAATCTTCATCGAACGCGAAATCACCGCCGTTCTCATGCACCTTCTCTGGCTCGTCAGTCTTCTTCGTTGTGCTAGCCATGACGCCGGACTTCTGGTAGTCGCCGACACGCTTCTCGAAGAAATTCGTCTTGCCAGCCAAAGATATCGACTCCATGAAGTCGAATGGATTGGTGGAGTTGTAGTATTTCTGATTGCCAAGAGCGAGCAGGAGGCGGTCGGCGCAGAACTCGATGTACTGCTTCATCAGGGTCGCATTCATGCCTAACAGCGCACATGGAAGCGCATCTGTCAAAAATTCCTGCTCAATGATAACGGCTTCCGTGATTACGTCCTGCACAGCCTGCTGGCTGGGACGATATTTGAGGTGTGAAAATAGGAGACACGCGAAGTCGGTGTGCAGACCTTCGTCGCGGGATATAAGCTCGTTGGAGAAGGTGAGTCCGGGCATGAGACCGCGTTTCTTGAGCCAGAATATGGACGCGAAGGAGCCGCTGAAGAAGATACCCTCGACGGCAGCGAAAGCGACGAGGCGTTGGGCGAAGGTGGAGCTCTTGTCTTGGATCCATTTGATGGCCCAATCGGCTTTCTTGCGGATGCAGGGAACTACCACGCATTAGCTGGAAGACAAGCCCTGGATCCGTATAATAAAACCCACTGGTGTCAATGGCATCGAAGAGGTAGGTCCGCTGCTTCTGCTCCTTGATATACGTATCGATGAGCAGCGAGTACATCTCCGAATGAATATTCTCCATCATAATCTGGAAACCGTAGAAGCATCGTGCTTCCGGTATCTGGACCTCTCCACTGAAGCGCTCGACAAGGTTCTCGTTGACGATTCCGTCTGAAGCAGCGAAGAAGGCCAGAACGTGGGAAACGAAGTATTTTTCGTCGTCGTTTAATCGATTGTTCCAGTCGTGCAGATCCTTCGACAGATCGACCTCTTCCGCGGTCCAGAATGAGGCCTCGGCTTTCTTGTACATCTTCCATATCTGTCATTACCATATTAGCTTAACATTTTGAAGTACTTGACGCGTGACGCGTTGGCAACACCAACCTCGTGATACTTGATTGGAAAGAGCACGAAGCGGTGTGGGTTCTCCTGTAGTAGTGGCTCGTCGGCTTCATGGCCTTTTATGCCCAGAGCAACAACCGGTCGTTGTCCTTTCTCGACGATTTCGACGTGGGCTCTCTTGAGCTCGAGGTTGGTGACAATAGGAGCGTCTCCCTTCAAATTCTCCTTATCGACGGGCTTGAAGTCCATCTTCTTGATAGGTGAGTCTACCATCTTGAGGTTCTCGAGCCCTGAGGCAGCCTAAATTGAAGATGTCAGTTCAGGACGGTACAAAGAATCTGTTGTGGCGAGGAGTGACGTACATTCTTTGAGGGAGTTGTCTGGGTAGCCATTGCTTTGTATCTAAATGGGTGAAGGAACTAGCAATGCTGTTCCCAGATACGAATGGAAGATTTGTTTGTCTGTAGTGGTCGTGGTAGAAAAGAAGACCCGAAAAGTGGCATGGGATAATAAAGAGCCTCTAGCGCGTCTCGCGTCACGAGCGGACGCGACGCACTAGAGCAGAAATGGTGCAAGAGCGGAATATTGGCGCTTCGATCATAAGCTAATCAGTTGTGTACATGTAAGGTACTCCACTCATACTTCTAGAAACCCTAAGCCTATGCTGTGGACGACCGGCACAAGTGTCGGGCAAATTCAGCCCTTGAACAACACCGAAGTACTCCCTTTTCTCGATCATTCCCGAGGCTGATATTCACCCAGACTGATTATCCATGGATGAACAAAGAAATCTCAGTGTTGCTGGTAACGCGGTTGACAAACAGTGTCAGGCAATGTAAGGGCTCTGTTCAGAAGCACGAGAAGCTAAGTATAGTAAACGCCCGAAGCGCCGTAGTAGTATGGGGACCTTTGCATACTTGAGTAGCATCATTTCTATATCTATAATTTATTCTTGGCATTAGCTGGTAATACAGCCTCTTCAAACCTTCGTAACAGTTTGTTTGTCTGCTCCGCCAAGGTCAAGGTCAATATCGTATGGGGTAATATTCTCGCCAGATGTGCTGTAAAACCTTTGTAAATGGCTAACACCCCTTCGGTCCTCAGCATTTTGACGAAGCAATCGAACGCGCTGGTGTATAAGTTGCCAGTCTGATTGTACATCCTCGACATCACCGTATCTGATTCACTATGTTAGCCAAGCTCCTCGACAATAAGTCTAACAGCAAGAAATTCACCGGGTGGATGCATCACACAACAAACGACAAATCCGCTCGCAGTACTGCTTGCAATATGTAACGGTAGTCCCTCCTCCATCCCAAGGTGTCTGATCAATCTTCGTTTCGCAAAGAAATATGTCGGAAGTTGAACACTACTCCCAAATCCTGTTCGCACCATTGCCGCGCCCACGCCGCGATAGAGGCCCCCAATGCCTTCTCTCTGATTGATCTTTCGCAGGCCATCGATGGAGTTCTTGTACCCATGCTGGGTCCCGACAGGCAAGAAGGGCGAGTATGATTGTAATCGCGTCTTTACCAGGAAGAATGGAGAGCCCGCTGCGGCACCGAGAATACCGGAACTTGCCCCAGAGAGGATATTTACACCGAGAGACTGGACGTTGCCGTCCTTGAAGATAGCGGTTGTTAAGCCTTTGCGAACGGGCTCATAGAAGCCCAATCGGCAGCCGTTGAGGACCATTTGGTAGACATACTGGCTAGGTCAGCCGCTGCGCAAAGGTGATGTGCCAACTATGACTCGCCGCTGCGCCAAAACCCCGGAAAAGCCCTTTCGGGCCTTCATTCTGCAATATAACCTTTACGCCGTGGAAGACGCCTTTGTATAATCGTGGAGCTTGCTTCTTCGATTGCAATTCACCTTGAAGTTGCAATCTAGACATGGTGTCAGCATGTTGGCTGGGGAGTAGAGGATATACAAACCGCACCGTATCTTCACTGTTTCGAATGGGTGGGTGACGGTAACGGCTCCACAGGCTGCTATGCCACCAGCGATGAAGGCACTGAGTGATCCTTAGCTCCTCGATGCTAGTGATAATAGGCGAAGTCTTACCCTGTCGTGGTAGACATGACAACACTTGCGGCGGAATGCTCGAAATCTAGATCTGGTCGTGGAACTTACCGAGAGGCCAAAGATGTTGCCCGTGTCGCATTAACATAGCGACGTTCCACTTCTCAGTCATGTCTTGGAGCGGGTTGGCCGTGGACGGACTCTGAGGTGGAGTCGTTTAAGTATGTGCTTCGTAAGCTGACTCGATTGAAGTTGGTTGTTCTCAAAGCTGAAAATAATCTCCGAGATCCAGGTTGCTGCCCTGCAGCGGCATCACACAGGCGGCCATCTGACGCGCCGGGATGCCGATCTTGCAACACGCGAGAACGTAGGAAAATCCTTGCACGTATTGATCATGTCCATCCACTCACGAGGCATGGAAGTCGGGTCACAGAGCGCGAAATCTCTAGATGAGAAACACAGGGTTGATCAAGTCTTTGGTAGATAAGCTAGGAATTCTCCGCATGGGCAAGCTATGGCAGGCCCTCTCGTTGTACCACCCCCTCCCCCACCGGGACCACCAACGCAGAAGACTTCAGAGGTGATCGGAACATTAAGACCAACAAAAGTAACCGTCGGAGCACAGGCCTGCCATTGACGTCAACGGTTCTGATTTCATCTAGTTATTCAAGCTTGCCAGACCCGACGTGTCAGTGACCTCCCTCGACTTCGACGATGCTGGAGAGCTGCTCCTGGCAGCGTGTACCGACGACTCCATTCAGATCTACAACGCCAAAGAGGGCAAAGAAGTCAAGACCCTCCTCTCCCAAAAGTACGGTGCCCATCTAGCCCGCTTCACTCATCACTCCCAATCAATCCTCTACGCCTCCACCAAGAAAGATGACACGATTCGCTATCTCTCCACGCACGACAATCAATTCCTGCGCTACTTCAAGGGTCATACCGCACCCGTCACCGCCCTCGCCCTCAGCCCGAAAGACGATATCTTCCTCTCCTGTTCTCTCGACAATACCCTTCGCCTGTGGGACATCCGCTCCTCCACCCCGCAAGCCCGCCTCGACCTCGCGACACCGCACCTTGTAGCCTATGACCCCTCTGCAACTGTCATAGCTGTCGCTTCCTCATCAACCTCTTCCATTCTTCTCTATGATCTCCGAAACTACCACGTAGAACCCTTTTCGGTCTTCGACATCCGTCTGCACGAGGTAGCGCCGAACATGGGCGCACCCACATGGACACGCCTCGAATTTTCCAACGATGGCAAATCACTCCTCCTCGGCACTAACAACTCCATGGGTCACATTCTGCTTGACGCCTTCAGCGGTGTGCTAAAAGCGGTCTGCCCGCGCTCACCGGACCCTCACGCGGCCTTCACCCCTTCACGAGCTGCGCCGGGAACAACCGGTACGCCGGCGCAGCCCGTGGGCCAAGGTGACGTGTGTCTGAGCGCGGACGGACGTTATATGGTTGGAGCGTCAGCTGGGGAAAGGGATGTAGTGGTATGGGATACGCAAGGGTACCCGGAGAGGGGTGGGGTGGGCGAGGGCGAGAAGATTTTAAGGCCGATGGCGGGACTTCCGTGTAAAGGGAGAGCGGCGTGCGTGGAGTGGAATCCGAGGTATAATATGTTAGTGACGGCGGACAAAGAGGTGGTTTTCTGGTTGCCGGAAGAGCATGTGGGCTTAAGACCGCCATGAGGGTTTTGTTTTTGGGGACCGGAGTGGTCGCGAGTAGCGCGGGCGGAGGAGGGGGTAAAAATGTAACTATGATACCTAGATTGTTTTCGGCAATATCTCAAGATCGATGGAAAGAGGAAGGTTTGGAGAGCCAGTGGTGCTCGCAAGAATCTCATCATAACGAAATAATCAAATCTGCAACCTATCCGAGTGAGTTAGGACAGAGTGTCATGCACATACCTAAGTGAAAGGAGCTGTCCTTTTACACACTTTGACTTGGTTTCGATTCCTGCGTCTCCCACGAGGATCAACGACTCCTCTCCCTTCCCCTTTCCCGCTCCCTCTCCCTGTCTCTTTCACGCTCTCTATCCCTTTCTCTCCCCCTATCGCCCCCACCAGGCACATATCGATCGATGTCCACCCATTGTTTTGGTTCCCTCTCCCTCTCGCCATACCTCTCCTTCTCGCCATACTTGTCTCTTCCCCTCTCAACGTACCTGTCTCTCTCCGCATACCTGTCCTTATCCTTATCCTTGTCTCTCTCTCTTTCCCTATCTATATCCCTATCCTTTTCCTTCTCTACACACCGTTCCTTCTCACCATACCTCTCCCGCTCCTTGCTCTTCGCTTGATCTTCCGCGCCATCGAATCCCAGCTTACTCCGTTCGCGGTGACTCCGTGGTTCTAACTCCTTAGCTCTACTGCTGGTGCTGGGCACGTAGCGATCAATTTCAACCGGGCTTTTCGCTCTTGGACGGTCTCCGATGCGAGGGCCTCGCGTCTCAATATAGCCGGTCGCTCGATGGTGGTTTGACCGCTCACCGCTACGAGAGCGTCCAGAACGCTCATACCTCCTTTCTCGATTTCTGTCCCGATCTCGATCATGAGCGTGGTCGCGATCTGGATCTCGTTCTCGGCTACGATTGCGGGAGGAGCGGTATTTGTCTTTATCATCTTGATAGTCTCGTAGGGAGCAGTCTTTCTGTTTCTCGTAGTCGTGGTCGCGCGATGAACGGTACGTCTCCTCATCATGGTCTCGATACCTTTGGCGATCCTCTTGTCTACAGCGGTCGCGTGAGTAATAATCATCCTGTTTGTGATTCTGATGACGTGAAGAAATTTGACAGGACTCGTGGTAGGAGCGCGGGTCCTCGTCTCGATGCGTATGAGTTCTGCTGTGGTCGCGGGACCCCGTTGGACCGTCATTGTCGGCCCTGTATCTAGAGTTGGTGGGTCTCGTCCACGCTGTTTTAGGATCCGAATCATCAGCTTTGTTGTAGGGTTCATCGTCATTTTCCCTCCGATATCGAGTGTGCGAATGAGAACGGCTGCGTGGCGTTGGCCCTGGTGGAGGCGACGCAGCTGGGCGTCTGCTTTGGCTATAGCTAAGTTTTGGACCTTTTGGAGTGACGACTGCCTTTTGTGGAGAGCGGCTCCTGTGTGCATAAGGCCCTTCCGGAGGCGAAGGTTCACCAAGCTTTGGGGGCTTTACAGACGAGCTTTTTCGTAGTGATGGAAGTTCCAGCGGTTCAGAACGCTCCTGTTCGATTCGGGGTCCTGACTTAGCAGCGAGTTCGCGCCCTTCACGAAGTAACAATTCGAGTGCCGCGACCTCTAAAGCCTTCTCGTCAACTGGTGATGCAGGCGGCAGCGCAGCGGGCTTTTCATCAAGAGGGGTGTCATATTCATCCCCAGGAGGCTCCCGGCCTTGAGGGGTGCCCCCGAATCCGTCGTTGATCCGAGTCCGGTCAGTGCTACGAGCTCGTGCTCGGCTTCTGCTCAATTCTTCTTTCCTGCGCTCTTCCCTTCTCACTTCCTCCTCCTTTTCCTTCTGCCTAAGCAAGGCTCGATGAGCTTCCCGATCCTTGGCCCGCTGTTCCTCCTTCGCCTGGTTTTCCCGTCTCCTCTCATCGGCCCTCCGTAATTTGTCAAGTTCTGCTTTCTTCTGTTCCTCCAAAGAACGCAGCCTCTCTACTTCTTCTTCGCGGCGTTTACGGGCTTCTTTCCTTTCTCTCTGTTTTTCCCTGGCGTTGCGCCTAACCATAGCCTCCATCGCATACTCGTCATCAGGCTTGTTGCCGCGCTCTTCCTCCTCAGCTGCAGCATCTTCACCAATTTCAGTTCTCCTTATCTCCCTTGCAACGCTTTCAACACGGCCAAGGTGTCCTGCTATGAGTGCATCCAGTGATGATTCCACGCGTTTGTAGATACTACTACGATCTACAGCGCCGTGCATCAATGTTGCGGCTTTGCCACGCTCTCGAGAAAGTAATGACGAATCGCGGTCAATCTCGATCTCAGCCAAATCATTCAATGAACTAGTAAAGGCAATCTTGTCCTCCTGTGTCGAAAACGTCAATCGTCTTGCTTACAATCGTCGTGGAACCCTCACGGTATGCGCGGACAAGAAGGGGGGACTACGCACGCTTTCCAGATACTGAGCCCATACCCGCTTACGCAGAGCGTCGTACTCGCCTTTCTTCTTGATGGTATGGAGTAGACCATCGATAGTAGATCGCTGACTGGAATTAAGTGGAAGCTCAGATGTCTTGAAACGCTTGCGCAGAGTATAGTCTTGGCCGTTTGAAGACCTCTTTCCTGTGTCCACCTCCGTGGCAGCCATTGTTGGCTTGCGAAGGGTATAAAAAGGTAGTGTGTAAAATTATGTTGTGTTGAAGGAATTATAGTGATTGACCGTACAGTCACGCCTGCCAAGAAAAGGGCGCCAAGAAAAGGAAAGTGCCAAGAAAGCTTCACGTGGGAGGTCGACGCTTGACCCACATCAACAGCTGCCAACCCATCAGGTGCCACATCTGAAGTACTTTTATCTCCCGGTGGTTCTCTAATAAACAAGTCTCCCATCTTCATATAAGACCTATCTCTCATCGGACAGTACAATGGTTCACAAAATTCTGTTCTGGAGCGGCTTCGGTACGTAAGACGTTGGGACCAAAGCGCGATTCTTATGGCTAAGCACTACTTGTTCGATAGGCCTCGCAGTACGCTTCCTTCAACTCGGTATCGAAATGCGACCTTTCTTCAATAAGGAGTCCTTGTGGGTGTGGCCGCTCTTCGCAGGAGTAGGGGGAAGCTTTGGATATTGGATGACGGGGGTGGAAAACCGGCAAATGGCTATCTTGGCAGAACGAAGAGAGTCACTACTGGAGAAGAGAAAACGAAGAGCTGAGAGGCTAGCTGCTTCGCAGAAGGGCTCGGAGAAGACGGAGCAGGATGGCATTTTCGCGAGCGCTTCGTGAGCTTCGGAGGTTTCCAGCGGGCTTGGGTTTGAGGAGTATCCTTGGCAGCCTCTGATATAGGCACCCGCTGAGGCTCACTGGCAGCTTACTAGCGGGCGTTTGGACTGGCGCTGGGATGAATCTGCATGCGCTCCTCCGGTAGTTTGGTGCTCCTCAGGGGTTCATACGGGCTACTGGTGATAAACGGTCACGGATCTTTTCGATGAACAATCGAATCAATATCACATCACCACTGCGGTGGAACAAGTTGTACTTTAAAACGCACTTCTCCAAAGAACTAAAGTACTCACCCGAGACTCTCCGTCGGAGCTAAGCGTCGCTAGAGCCGAAGGTGTACTTTCACTGCTCGCGATGGCAGCTACCCAAGTTTTCTAGGCCGCGACGTTTAATTCTTTACTGTTTCTATTCTCTGTATGTTCTGGTCGTCCTCTGCATATCCCTGACATATGGGAAGGACCGTATCCAATTGATGCGCATCCTGTCCCTACGGCATGGGGCATTCAGGTCTCGGGCTCACGTACAGAGCGGTCCATTCTTTCATATTTCCACAACGTCAAACGTTGCCGGCACCTTAGACCCTAGAGATCTTGAGGCTTCAGATTGGCATTCCGCAGTCGGAGAGACGTCCAATCTGTCGCAGCTGCCGAACAATGAGCTGAAAGAGAGCTTAGGGCAAAGTCCTTCTCAATCTTGGCATAATGGCATTGAAGCTTCCTCGAGTACCTTCGACTCATCACAACCGCCGAACACCTTGGCGTTAGACGCCGAAGATCCAGTCACTTCCGTGACAGTCCTTTCGCCGGACGCCTATCCCATCGCAGGATCCTTTAGACCTCCGCCGACAAGTCGCATACCGTACTTTCGCGAGGATGTTTGTACTCCCGAGGCGGCGAAATCAAAGGTCCGGCGTGCCTTGCAGCAAAAGAAGCCTTACGTTCTCCTGCCGGCACTACTCAGGGCGTTGCATGATCCGACATTCGTACCTTCTCTGCCTGCAACCACTTTCCATGAGATAATTCGATTCCTCGACCCGAAGTACTTCCTCCAGGATCTAAAGCACATCCACAGAGAACTTCACCCAGCACAAATTAGAATCTATGGCAACGATGAACCTCGTATACAAGAGATCTTCGATGATTACGAAGCAATTGTCGACTTTATATTGCATAATCGCGCAAGGCATGGCCGTAGGCTGGGTCTGGAGGAGTACAGAATTCTTCTCAAGGCATTAAGTCATACTGGAAACGGTAAAGCTGCCTACAGAGTTTGGGTCAGTATGAAAGAAGAGAGCATCGAACCTGACTTGGACTGCTACAACTCTTACTACCAAGCAAGATGCTGGTCCAACGCGTACCATCCCGCGGAAAGGTTCAAGCTGCGCGTTATACCTATGACGATGAAGTATCGTCAAGCGCCCCTTGGGAAACTTTCACGAAGGCTTCCCGGATACAGCGTTGAACGTGGGGGTCTTAAAGCTACCATATCTGAAACGTTCGTTGACATGATCGAGCAAGGTATTATGGCAGATGCAATCGCCTTCAGCCTGCTTATGGCTGCATTGGCCAAAGAAGGGGATCTTGCTGGAGTCAAATCGATTCTCAAACAAGTCTGGGATGTTGATGCTGACAGCCCTGCTGATATGGACGAAGATCCTCAAATGCCAAACGGTTTAGCCTGCGAATCGCCACTATACCCCAACGAACAAGTCCTTTGGACCATCGCAGATATTTTCGGTTCTAACAATGATATCCCTGCAGCATTGCGAGTAGTAGATTATGTGTCTCGCAGGTACTCGATACCTATCTCAACTCGGGTCTGGGGGGTGTTATTAGAATGGACCTATGTACTCTCTCAGCGACGCTCGAATGAGGCAGTAAGTGGACTGGATTGGACTGGTATCGCGCAAGGCCAGCTTCCTCTACGGAGCGTTGAAAGCCTTTGGAACACTATGATTTCGGAACCTTACAGCATTGAACCAACGATGGGCATGTACGATCGATATATCAGGAATCTCCGCGATCGTGACATGCTTGATGCTTTTGTGACTCAGGCGAGCAAGGGACTGTCCCTTTACTGGTCTTCGTTCAGAAGGTACGCGAAATTAATCACGCTCCATCAGTCAGGTCGCAATATCACCGGGCCAGATAATGATACAATGAGCGACATCGTACATGCTTCTCCGGAACAATCACCCCTGGCTAAATGCTTGCTCGACTCTCATGATCGTAAGCCGGATCCAGATAGCATACGATACGAAGAAACAGTGCTACGGCTTGAATTGGTCAGACAGTTCGCTACAATCTCGAGATGGGTTCGTTTGCTACTCGGTGGAACGAGGTGGTATGGCAAGGAGAGCAGAATCTTTCAGTGGGAACGCCGAATCCTGCCAGCTGTGATAAGGAGATTGTGGCTCTTTAGGCCAGACCATCATATTCGATATAAGATAAGTACTGGTCACGTCATACTTACTGGATACCGAGGAGCTCAACCGTTGAGATACGCAACGCGTTCGAAGTTTGGGTTATTCCATGCCCGTATGCGTAAATATCTTCAGGTTACACGAGGTAAATGCATGCGACAGTTGAGATCAAGCGAGAGGACTCTCTGCTGTACTTACGACCACAGTATGGCTCGAACAAATCACAGTGCGATCATCAAAGGCCTACAACCTAAGCTCTCTCCTACTCGGAGACCGACAGACCGCGGAGGAGGTACACTTAAGAGATTCTCTGCCATAGCGCGCAAGGCCCGGACACAGAAGGCGCTCTCAGCTTCCACCCTCATTGTCAAGGCATATCCAGTCTTCAAGACTAGGCCATCCCTAGCGCGCAAAATCAGATCTCTTCCAAGAGCCAATCCGCAGTGGTCACGTATGGCCCGACGTCAACGGCGTTCGACATAGGTGAAATCATATGGCAGAGTATGAAGCCAATTATTCTCAGCCGCCTGAATGCAGTAAGCACTCAGTAATACTTGATTGAAGTTCAGGCAGACCGAAACATCGCATCAGCAAGACCTGAAAGCTAGGCATCAGCTTCCACAACGGCATTCCTTTTACATTAGCAAAGGTTAGTATGTTGCCGCGAGCCTCTGGACCAAGTAATCGCCGCTGTTAATTGCCTCCCAACGTCTCGGACCCTGTTCACCACCGTATGTGCCCGGCAAAGCCTCAATTGTTTTGTCGAAGTCCGGGTTGCAGAAGTAAGCCACAGAGTAACGAGGTGGATAGCCGTCTTGGGCGGTGCCGGTCTTTAGTGGCGGCTCGACGACACGATGTCTTGTACTTAGAATCCTAGCGTTACTCCCTACACAATTTCGGCCTCAGCATTCCTTCTTCAACTTCAAGAAAGGAAACGCAAGGCATGTGTCTCGAGCAGATGCGCGCGAGACATGCCTCAATGCTCTTGAGACGCTCAAAAGGGGCTAGAAGATGCTCAGAAAGAATAACCTACACCTCGATAACAGATCTCCAGCATTCAGCACAATTGTGCCTTCGATGGGCGTCACATCGACGAACGATCCATTCTCGCGCTCGACTTGCAGCCCTCCTGGTACCTCTGAGTCAGCAAACATTGGTATCATCCAATTCTGATCCTCTTCCGTGAATCGGGGCTTGATTGGACTCTGAAGATGTGGAAGTACCTCTGGAGTCCTGGAATAACAACGTTACGCTTCCGTAATCACTGTGTAGTCCTGCTCTCACCCTCCCGTTGGCAAACGCATCAGCCGGCACACCAGGATAATGCAATAACCTTAGGGTATTATCGCCCTGTTTGACATAATCTGCAAAGAATTCCACCCCAAGACCCAAGCCAATCGCTATACCTTTCATGACCACAGCGTGCAACTGCCGACACCGCTCAAAGAAGTCCTGCATCACGTCCTGGAACTCCTTGTCGTCTTCGGGCCAACGATTTGGATAGCCCTCCTCGCCTTCACGGCCAATCTCAAAGCTCTCTTTTTGGTCCTCTCCGCCTGCGGCGCCACGGTCTTGCTGGACCTCATCTTTGAACATACCTAGGCTTACTTTTTCGTGGCCTTGTCTGGAGTAGCCCCTGTTTGCGCGAGGCGTTGTCCATGCCAGGGAGTCTTTCTCCGCCAACGGGCGAGAGAAGAATCGAGCCGAGAATTCGTAAACTCGGGTGAGGAGCTCGGGAGGGACTGGTGAGTCGGTGAGGTAGAGGAATCCAGAGCTTTTGAGGGCGGATAGGAGGGACGAGGCTGTGGAGTGGGTGTAAGATGGATTGGAATCAAGCAGAGGTGCTAGGGAGATGATCTGAATGGTGTCAGCCAAAGCTGGTCCAATTTCGATTGGCTCATCGCAGGAGGAAGCCCACTGGAAGAGCAGGCTCGTTCCCGTTGCTTGCCAAAGGTGGTGAAGGGAGGACCGCTGAGGGCGCCATGGAGCGCAAACGGGGAGATCAGTAGATTCGATGAGTGCAAGTCGAAACAAAAAAGCCAGGAGAGAGGCTAGCAACAGAATGGTCGCTTCTCACCTTTTCAGTCGAAAGCTTGAAGCTATCTGGGTGAGATGCTCAAGCGAACGCCTTCATGTACGATACCCCGCAAGAACTCAGATAAGACTAATGCACACTGTAGATACTTCATTGTCATGCCTTACGGTACCTGACTCTTACTCTCTACTCTTACCCTCCCTACATTGTTCCTTATCCCTGGATAATCCCCTCGTTGCTTTGACATCTTCGACCTTCGAACATTTCGATAACTCTTCCCTCCTTTCCCCTATCTTATTCTCCACCCCATCTGATTCAAGCACTCGATTTTGCCCTCGACGCATCCTACTCAGATTCCCCCTCCTCCGCCCCCAACAATGTTCCCCCTTCTAATTGACACCCACACCCACATCTACCCACCCACCTACCTCACCCTCCTCTCCTCCCGCACCGCCCCACCCCTCCTCCACCACCCTCCGCCCACCCCGAGCGACCCAACCCCCCATCCCCGCCTCATCATCCTCCCCTCCGACGCCCCGAGCGCCAACCCTGACACCCCTCCCCACCTCCTCGGCCGCCCCATTACCCCCTCCTACTCCTCCCTCCCCTCCATCCTCGCCTTCATGTCCCACCACTCCATCACCCACTCCATCCTCTCCCTCGCCAACCCCTGGCTCGACTTCCTCTCGCCCCACGAATCCCCACCCTGGGCCACCAAAATCAACAACGAACTCGAACACCTTTCCGCCACGAGTCAAGGGCGCATCTCCTTCTTCGGAACCTTGCCGCTGACCGCCCCCGTGATGTCCACCCTCCATGAGATCGAGCAACTGCGCGAGCGCAGGCACTGCAGGGGCGTCATCATCGGCACCACTGGCCTCGGCTCCGGGCCCGATGATCCAGCTTTAGATCCCGTCTGGGGGGAGCTGCAAGCGTCGAGACTGCTGCTCTTCATCCATCCGCATTACGGGCTCCCGAGCGAGGTCTTCGGGCCCAGGATGCAGGACTCCGGGCACGTGCTGCCGCTGAGCCTCGGGTTCCCGATGGAGACGACGGTGGCGTTCGTGAGGATGTGGTTGGGGGGGGTGTTTGATCGGTTTGAGGGGCTGAGGGTCATGCTTGCGCATGCCGGGGGTGCGGTGGCGGGTCTGGGGGATAGGGTGCAGAGCTGTGTGGAGCATGAGCGGGGGTTCTATGGCGAGCTGGAAGGGGGAAGGGTAAGAGGCCCGAGGCGGACGTTGAGAGAGGTGATGCGCATGAATGTGTGGTTGGATGGGGTGAGCTATGGGGCTGCCGGGTTGAGGGCAGCGGTGGGGATGGTGGGAAGGGAGAAGATTATGTTTGGGACTGATCATCCCTTTTTTCCGCCGTTGGGTGTGGACGAGGATGAGGGCGAGTGGCCGAGTGTGAAGACCAATGTTGATGCGATTCGGGAGGTTTTCGAGGGAGATGAGGGCATGAGGGGCGTGCTGGGGGAGAATGCGGTGAGGCTGTTTGGGCTGGACGTGCCGGCGGTGGAGGATGGCGGTGGGTAGTTGGGGAGATGATGTGCTGAACGAAGAGATAACCTTCAAGTGGTTTCTTGATTTGACTATGCTGAGCTGCCGAATTAAGTACAATGCAAAGTAAGCTAGAAGAAAGGGGGTATGGTTTTCCGACACCAAACGCCACGCTGTGGATGCAGAATAGCAAAACGGATGCAAGGAAAACAGTAAAAAGGCGCTCCTCTGGTCCACCACGCAAAGAAACTCCCTAAGTATGCTCATTAGTAAGGATCGAGGCTGGATTTTCCAGCCGCGGTTCCCAAGTCCAGTCCGCCCATTCATTTTGATATGTTGTGGAATCAATGTCTCGACCCAACAGTAATGCGAAATTCTTCAACCGAATTCAAGGGAGTCGACAGCTTCGTCAACACCATCTCAGTACCACCCTCCTCACCGCATCCTCTCCAAATCTTCATCCGGCAAAGGGTCGCCCTCATAATCCGCCATCTTCGCATATGTCGGCGGGCTAATTGGCACATCCTCGTACATTGGCGGCTGCTCCTCATCCCAGCTGATCCCCATCCCCGCCCTCTCCGTGACCGTCAACTTGAAATGCATCCTCAGAACCCTCGCCGACCCCGTCGGTATCGCTTGCTTCGGGTTCTTTTGCGTGCAGTGCTCCTCCGCCACGATAATCTCAACAGCAAAATTGTGCGTCACGCACAGCCCGGTAGGTGACTCAACGTCACACAATGGATTTGAGCCAGGCTTTATTGAAGCTGGGAACTCGCATTCGATCAGCCCACCTTCGGTGTCAAAATCTGTTTTCCACCCTTCTTTGATCTCGTCACGACCAATCTCTCGAGTCTCTTCATTGAGGATCCCTTTCCCCTCACCACCAACTTTTGCGGCGTGCTTCTTGCAAGCTTCGGAGACGATTTTGAAGGTCTCGTCGATACGCCAGTGCAGACGCCGTATTCGCCAGCGGGTGATGTTGTCCTTGGATTTGGTGACAACGCCAGCGACGCGCATGTGGATGGGGAATTCGCCGATCGGATGGATGACGGAAGGGAGGATGACAGTTGCAACGAGGTTGGTGGGAGGGAATATGCGGGTGGAGGTTTTGTCCTGGTTTGGCATCAGGGCTCGTTGGATGATGAGCGTGCGTGTGACGTTGATGGGGTCGGCGAAATTGGTTATTGCTTCTGCGGAGAGGGTATAGTCAATGTTGCCCAAAAGGCCATGGCATGTAGCTGGTAGGTGTCCCGGGAGGAGGTATGAGAAGGGAAAGCCGTGCGTCTTCCTAGCAAAGTGCGCAGGCTCGGAAAGAAATCTCCAGCGGAATAGCTCGGTGGTTTTGGTTGTGCAGTCGGGGCAGTCATGCTTGACAGGTCGTTTGGTGGAAACTGTGGCGAGCAGGACCATTTCGAACGTCTTGATACTGACTTCTGGTTCTTTGAGGGTCAGGATGAGCTGTCCTGACAGCAGAGCCCCAGTAGACTGCCCTGGTGGACCGTAGAATACCAGAGGAGGGGACTCCATGTCTACCTCTAACGTCGCTGGCTTCACGGGAGCCAGTCTGGGACTATCCTTGGTCGCCTTCCTCGTGGATGGCGAGGACGAGGGTGACGTGTCGGTGAGGCTGCGACGCTTGTCTTTGGCATGACGAAGGATATCCATGGTTCCAGGCAGAGGTTTGTTCTCCTTGCTCGCCGCTCTGTCGGGGTGTATTGGGTCGTCAGGGGAGTATTTGGGAGGGGAGCGTGGAGGTTTGGAGGTTCGCAAGCCTTGGAGAAGCGACGGCATGATGTGTTACGGCGGGACCGAAGGGTGTCGGTAGGCTAGCAATACGACTGTCTCTCTCCACGTGAACACAAGGGAATGAAGAGCAAGCGTGAGGATTCATCTTGGGAGAATTCATCATGGTCCCCGTCGTGCTTGCCGCCACTGTCATGTTCTTGCTAGAAGGTAGTCCCCGTCCAACGTCCAGCATCATCATCATCAGCACGTAATAACGCTGGTTCGTTCCTTCGTTGGGCGGCTCCTGGGTGTTCTGATGGAGTAATGGCGATCGCTGAACGGACCTTGGTCCGTGGCATCCGGGCTCTCATTGGCTCCAGCATTGGAGGTCATGCACAGGATGGGCTAATCAGGCAATTGGCTCATGGGAGAACGTGATTCTCGTTACGTACTTCGATGTATCTCATCGGATGCGCTAGTGCTGCTTCGGGCAGTGGGATGCGGCCTGCTCAACTATCTGATTCCATCTCCGCTGCCTCCGCTATGCCCCTTGAACATTCATCATTGCAACCAACGACATGCTCTCTCTACATCCACTCCCTCCCAATCCAGCCTCCTCCAACAGAAACCATGCCGTCTAGCGGGACCTGCTATTTCGATTTGGATGGTTCGCACAACATGTAGAGTGTTGCTCGAGTCTGCCTCTTATCCCACGAGCTATTAGCGAGCTGTTAATATGAGTAGAGGGGTATTGACATACCCAGAGTACTCTTGGGCCAGAAAGTCTGGCAGAATTTTATGTGCGCGAGTCCAGATCAGCCACTCCTTCTCCATGCAAATGATATGCCTCCAGTTCGGTATCTGAAATCACAATTGTCTCGTCCTCCTCATCCAGTTCTTCCATTAGAGCCTTGCGCCAATGCTTTCTCATCTTTTTGATCGCCTTGCGTTCATATGGTTCAAGTGCTCGCCAGTAGTGCATCGTCTTGGTAATGTCAAGGACTGCTCTCAACGCCGTCGATGCTGCCAGTGGCTTCTTCTCGGGAAAAGCCCGCCACAGTCCTCCCTGTTCGTGGATGCCCTGATAGATCTGCTGCACCGATTTCTCCTCGAGCAGAACCCGATAGTCGTACTTAACGCTTTCTGACTCCTTGTCGGGAGCCCAGTATTTCAAAATTCGGGCAACATACTCGTCGGTCAAGGTAGGCCAAGTCTCATGCGTAGTACCAGACGTCTCTTTGGCTATGATGATCACATTGACCACCTCATATGGCACTGAGACTTGATGCCCCTCATACACGATGCAGACATCTTCCATGCTGCCAAAAATGTCATTATCGTTATCACGTGAAAGCGTGGGAGACTGAATGCTTTTGGGAAGGCACAAATAGTGTGGCAGGAGACTTACATTGCTGCACAGCGGAATTGGCTGAAGAATTAACTTCGTGAACACGTGGATGCGTGAAACAGTGCACACTCCAGGACTAAATCAGTATACTGGTATCGCACTTACAATTCTCCACTTGGTAACTCACCTGCTTGGGTTTGTGGCTGCCAAAGTAGTCAGCCTCGTGAACACATGAACTCTGTCAACAGTGCGAGCCTTTAGGGAGAACAATGCACTGATAAGACTAACATTGCTTGACAAGAATACCGCTTGGGAATTCAGTGTTTGTGTGCCAAAGGAAACAAACAGATAGCTGGCTCGAGAAGTGTTGTTCATACCTGACTTGGTAAATCCCAGCAGGCGGAGCAATCGCGAGAATTAGATAGGATCCACTTGAAGAATTCATCCTTGTCGGGAGGAATGTGATTCATGGCCAAATGAAGCCCATTCAATGACACTGCAACTGGTGATTCCATCGTGGCCACAGATCTGATACTGACAAGGGCCATAGGAGCCGATGCTCAATATCCACCCTGTGTGCCTGTGGAATAATCGCATAGCAGAGTCTCGTCCCATCATCATCACCAAAACGGCTCTTCACCAGAATCCATACCCCCTCACCCAACCCCACCCCGCAACAGCCAGCGCCCCCGCCAGTGCCAACTCCCATCTACACTCGACGACGCTCCAAACCCACAGTGTTCCCAACTCCGGCGCTTGCTTCATGACTGCCATATATGGATCCTCATTACTTATCTTCACCAGATAACCCCCTGCCGCTATCGCCATAGCCGTAAACCCCACTTGCATCACGGGATGTGAAGCACGCGGGTGCAGGAAAGCAACGAGGAGGAGCAGTAGCGGAGGCGTGCGGCTGAAGACGGTGGAAGAGAGGAAAAGCGGCCAAATCTCAGGGCGGCTGTGGGCGTATTGGTGTTTGACAAGGAGAGTGAGGGTGAAGTGGAGAAAAAGGAGGGTGCTGGTGTAGAAGGCTATGTCCAGCCAGGGCGAGATGGTTTCTTCTTTGGCGGTCGAGGATGTCATTTCAGAGGGATACGAGATGGAACCATCGGGGTTGATGGTGACGACAGATGTGTTTTCCGGACCCAGGTCATCATTTTTCAAGGAGGGTTGCGACACCAGCTGGCGCTCGGCGGCGATTTCGAGGAGGGTCTTCTGTTTCGGACCATCGCGGGCAGGTTGGGCGAGGGTGATATTGTTTGCGTTGCCAATGTTCTTCTTAGCTTGGGCCCGGCGCTCTTTGCGATTCCGAGGTGGTTGAGACTCTGCCATGCCCAGGTCAAGTGCGGAGAGTGTGGTAGTCTATGGATTATGGAAGCGGGAAGTCGGGAAGTCGGGAAGTCGTCATTCTTGCCAAGGCTCCTGCAGCCGTCAGCCCTAAAAGCAGGTACGGCATCTCTCCGCCACTACCAGTCCTTCATTGTACCCAGGCTTCGTGATTCGAATTGCTCTGCGCAATGGAGCTCTCCCTACCTGTTCTCCTTGCTCTACCTATACTCTTGACAACATGCTGGCTTTATACCGCCCAACTAAGCCGCACCTCCTTTCCCCAGATCCGCAACAAGCGCATCTGTCTCCTGATCGCCCATCCCGATGACGAATCCATGTTCTTTGCGCCTACGCTGCTCGCGCTCACGGCGCCGGAGCTTGGTAACCATGTCAAGATCCTTTGCTTAAGTACCGGTAACCACCCTATCTTCTTTCTCGCACGATTGAAATTCGCGCGCCGCTCGGGTCAACGGAGGATCATGCGTAGGGAGCGAAGCTGACATATATAATGCATAGGAAATGTCGACGGCCTGGGCCCCACCCGCCAGAAAGAGCTCCTAGCATCAGCATCCCTCCTGGGTCTTCGTGAGCCCTCCACCGACGTATTCATAATCGACTCGCCCTCTTTCCCAGACAGCATGAGTCAGTCGTGGTCCAAGTCCGAAATCTCCAGTGTGCTCTCGTCCGCTTTCGTGCCGCAAGCTTCCTCCTCATCATCGAAAAGCAACAGCACGTCTACATCACCAGCGGCCAGGAATGGGAACGGGGTGATGAGTAGGAAGGATGCTGTGGAGGAGGGGGAGGCGCCGCAAGCTACCATTGACATGCTGGTAACGTTTGATGGATATGGTGTCAGTGGGCATACGAACCATATCTCGCTGTATTATGGCGCAAAGGCTTGGTTGGGGAGTATGATGACAGGAAAAGCGGGGTGGGGATGTCCGGTGGAGCTCTACACCCTGGAATCGACTAATGTACTGAGAAAGTATGCGGCCATTCTTGATGCGCCTATCACACTGCTATGGGGTGTGGTACGCGATGCTTTCGCGGGTGCGAGTGGTAAGAAGAGCAAGAAAAAGTATGAGGGGCGTCGAAGGTTATTCTTTGTTAATGACTTAGGGCAGTGGAGAAAAGGGCAGCAGGCCATGAGGCAAGGACACAAGAGCCAGATGAGGTGGTTCCGGTGGGGGTGGATCGGTGTGGGGAGATATATGGTTGTTAATGACTTGAAACGAGAGATAATCATATGACGGTCATCGAAAACACAAAGAAAGCACTTCCAAGTGACGGTCATCAACGATAGTCATCAATGATAGCTATAATGCGAAGGCCATGTCCTGGCTAGATACTGAGAAGCCTAAGGTGAATTCAATCAAGGCGCTGCCTCAGATAGACATTGCTCTCATCAGCGAGTATTTTGCGATAGATGGCAACCGCAGCGAGCCATACCCAGTCCGCCCTTTCAGCATTTTTCCAAGCAAGTCTAGTTGTCCCTCTAACACTTATTTCCAAGCAATCACTTCCCTCAGCACATCCCACCCAATCGTCTTCCACACCTCATCCTTGAACCACTCCCCTACACGAAGCCCCTCTTTTACCTGCTTCATATTATAGAACTCGAGACTGACGTCAAGCGGCTTCTGCAAGCTCTCTCCTATTTCGGTCACGTTGTCGCCGAATACCGCTCGCAGCAAAGTGTTCTGCAATTTGATCCTAGCTTTGGTGGTCATGCCGTCGTGGCTGCTATGGGAGCCTTGAATGCGCAACGACCGGATACGACCGTGTCTGGCGTGGGTAGGCGTAGCTGGGACGTGTCGTTTGGCCGTGAGTATAATAGCATATTTGAGAAGAGGGAAAAGATAGGGTGCCTCAGCTGCACGAATGGCAGCGGCCTCGCTATCGCCGGAGGTTGGAAAAAGATTGATGTTTTGTTCATCTTCATCGCAGAAGACGAAATCTCGAAGCAAGTTACCTGCGCGATGAAGCAAGAAGAATAGGAACCCCTCGAGTACGTTGTTGTCTGCCGCTCGACATAGATCGAGAGCGTTCATTGCAGCAATACCCAGCTGGCACAGCATTCTGGTCGACTGTCGTCCTTCTGCGCCTGGGCTTGCGCTGGGCGCTGCAAGGTAGTCAGCGATTTGCCTATCAGCTCTGGCCTGCGGCTTTTTCGTTCGCATAGCAGCAGCGTTCTTCTCTCGTCCGATTGTTGTGCACAACAAGCATAGACGGTCGAGTAGATCTCGCAGTACAGAGATCAGATGATGTGTCATTTGCCCTGCGACCTTGCTACCTTCCGACATATAGCTGACCTTCTCTAAAGTGCTTAACAAGATTGGGAATGCTCGCGAGATGGCAGTGAGGTTGTTCTCGGTTTGATCTTGAACGGCCGCTTGCTTGTGGGCGATAGCTTGCTCTTGGGTTCTTGTGGTGCCCTTGCGGCCTTTATACGATGCAAGCGTGCTTGGAGACATGGGTGTTTCGACGGTAGCTATCATGCGGCGTATATCAAGGCAGATGTGCATGAGATGGCTCGCAAGCTCCCCGGCTGTTATGCCTCGTTGTTCAGACCTCCGCCGGAGCATGTGCACATCGTGTAGAAATTTGCTCGCTGCGAGGTTAGCGTCTCCTCAGCGAAGAGGGTTCGAGAAGCCACTTACCTTCCATATCATCCGACGTATTCAGACCAAGCGCGATTGTATCCAGATCCTCGACACAGGTCCCTGTACCACAATTCTTGCTGGCAGTCTTGGCTGCCTTCCTTACCCTACCACTGGATCCCTCAGCGACTCCTTCACTCCTCTTTCTCTTTGCTTGCGTACTCGGCTGCGATGGAGCTGCCCTCGCCGGTGTTGACAGTCGCCCAAGCCGCTGCTCCAGATCTAAAATCTTCACACGCAGCTCGGTCTGCTTCGCCTCAGATCTGTGATAGGAGTCTCTCCAGAATTCGACGGTGTCGACATGGCTGCTGCCGCTCCCATCATCATTGATTCTGCTACCCCGGCGAATGAAGGTTCTGAGACGAGAGAGATGGTCTGGCAGTTCTACCTGTCAGTAGTGCCATGGTTTGTGCACGGTCCCACGCACCTCGCACTGAGGTATTTGCAGGTTTAGACTTTGTAAGAAAAATAGCTATGATGAACTTATTGATTGAAGGCTTCTGTGGCTGAGGTCGACGTGGAGAAGCTGCTGCCATTGACACTACGTGAATCCGGCATTTCGGTAGATGGGAATTTTGTGACGGTGTGTATAAAAACAAGCGAGCTCCTAGTCCGGGTAGGTTGCGCACGAAACGAGGTGCGACGGCTCATCGACACCGCGGAAAGGTCATATGAGATACCCAAGTACTTGTTGGGGCGGTCCGAGGATGTTGAAAGCGGTCTCTACTTGTATTGAGTCTTCTTTAATTGTTCTTCCCACAATATTACCATCGTCTTCGTCCTTGGTGCAGATCCCCTGCACTTCCCCTTGTTGTATAGCCCTGTCTCTAATTTGTGTTGGGCGTTGAAAGAAGAGCATTGAACGGCAAACAAAGATGATGGCATGCATCGTGCACACCTGGATTGACCCGGCTTAGAGAAGGAAAAAAGCAGCGAATTCGTTTCCTAACATTTCAAGTCTTCCTGGCAACTGTGATAAGGAATGCCTTTTCGCTTTCCCACATGCTGCAATACCTAGAGATTGGAAGGGGTGAGTATTCCTTTTGCGGCTCACAAAGCCACCATTACTCAATGATATCTCTTCAACAAGCCAGTACTGACAACAGCTTTATACAGCTCAACGCCTTCCGGCGCGTTGGAGTTCCACCCGCTGCTCGATCCGTGGTTTTCTCATGCTATCACAAAGTCGGCCAGAAGCAGAAGATTCATCGTCGCCTCCTTTTGCATTTAGATGAAATGGGTATACTTAGAGACATGGTCCCTTGCCCGTCCGCAACTCCCGCTAATGTCCTACATCAACAATGGATATCTTCAAAGACCTGCAGTCTTAATTCATTCGCTTCTGATGAACTTGTCTTCTAGCCTTTCGAGACTTTTTGATAGATCTGCGCATCAGATTCTCCTTGAACCATCGGGAGATCATACCGCGCCTGTTAATCAAGGTGTCAGCGCAAGAATACTGTACCCGATATCATGTGCAGACTTACATAAGATACAAGAACGTCACGAAAACCACTGGCATAGCTACAGCCCAGAAGAATCTGGGAACGTCAGATCATTGGACCATGCCAACCTCCAAACTGGTCAATGGGTACTAACGAATCAGAGTGGTCTTTGACACCAGGGAAATGCGCAAAGTTCTGTCCAAAATAACCCTATAAGATTTCAGCAACGTCTTCAGTCGAGCGGCCAAGGCTCCTGCGGCCTTTCCCACAGCCACTTACAGTCAAGAAGGTCAATGGTAGAAACAAGATGGTCACGATGGTCAGTTGTTTCATGCTTTCGTTCTGGCGAGCGCTATGCGTGTTGAAGATAAGATCAATCATGTTATCAGCCGCTCTACGCATCTGGTCAAGTCCTTCAGTGATAAGAATGCAATGATCTTCCACGTCACCGAGGTAAACTTGAGTCATTGGATGTATCGTGACAGAGGACGAGCTCAGCTTCGGAGGTCTCCCAAGAATGCCAGGAGTACTGATCGGCTCGCTCTTATGATCTCGCAGAGCCCTTACCAAACTCACGATTGGGGAGATGTTGCTTTTGAATTGCGCTATCTCGGATGTGAGGACGTATAAAGATGTCGTGTGCCCAATGTTCGGATCTGTTAGCACGTCAAGCTCCAGCTCCCCGATGACATCCTGGTAAGCCGTCGAGACCGGGATAGCGAGGTCAATAATGGCGTCCAGAATCGCTTGAGTCACCATACTAGCATCTGAGAGTCGTCTCAGGATGGTCTCTGTAGTCTTCAGACGAGCCAGGATTGGTTCTTCGACATCGTCGGCAGATTGCTCAAAGAATGAAATGACGGTATTGTCTGCAGTAAGGAAGACGGAGACTTGTTCCACGCCGACAGCGAGATTCTTCGAGGCGAGCGCGGAGTGATCCTCCATGAACTCTATTCTCTCAACATTGGGCCCGCCGTGATATTCCTGTAATGTCCGTACCCTGTTGAAGCGTACCTTGCTAGAAGTTGACTTGTCGACATCCACATAGCCAGTGGCCGGTTGGTACGAGTCGCTCGTCGTATCTAGGGGCTGGGGCGCTTCCTGAGTAAATTCTAGAGTCAGCGATTTTCTTTTGAGTCACTCAGTCGATTGAAGAGGTGTCCCTTGGGAGCAGATACTGCTAAGACGTGTTCCAAGCTTCTTGGAAACGTCGAAAAAGGAGTGAGAGATGCTCAGCAACTCACTTACCTGTCGTTCCCCACCCGACCGCTTCCCCATCATCTTAGATAAGAGGGATTTTTTTGACTTCTTGGTCCTTCTGTTCTGAGCTCTCTTCTTCTCAATCGGTCGTTCCTCCCACTCCGAAGAGTCTGATTCGTCCCAATGAACATAGATAAGCTTCTGTAGTGACAAAACCACTGTACCAGTGAGCACAGGATGGCCGTGTCTATGTGAAAGTCTTACTGTAAGTATGATCCGTGTACCAATCCGCTTTAGTTCGATTCCTTGGGTTTAGAAGATCCTCTATTGCCAGCCGATGCAATCCGTAGTGATTGCCCAGCAGACTGACGACATCCCAGCTCAACCCATTGACATTGATCCACCGACATGAAGCCCAATCAGGCCTCGGCCGTGACATAAAGGTTACCAGCTCTGCGTTATCCAGCTCAGTCTGTTCTACATTGTCCTGTGAGAAATCGACGAGAGTTATCTGGCAAGGTTCACTGAATCTTGGGACGGCCGTGGAAGAGTAGTCGGGTGGTGCCGAAGGATCAATGCCGGGCTCTTGCCCAGGCTGCCATGCCTGGCCTCTTCTTTCAGGACGGTAAGTTTTGGCTGTGTTCGATCGATTGATGCGCTGCTGTCGAACAGATTCTGGAGGAGAGTTCATTGGAGGCGCGGTAGTGGTACCTTCGTGTATTGGGCTCGACGATTGCGCTTCAAGATCGATATGTGTGGGCCTCCTCGGCCAGTTGCGCGTCGTTTCCGCAGAAGGAGACAAGTCTCGGACAGTGAAGTCCTGGGACTCGGTCACAGACATGGTCGGCTGTTGATATTTTTAGTTGGAAAGGTACTTGGAGTACTCCCCGAGACGCTCGCGGGTATGAGGAAAAGTGCCATATTCAGACATTGGGAAGAGATTGAGCTGGTGAGGTGTGCAGACTGCCGGCGCCCTGCGTCACGCGCATTGAAACAAACGTTGAAGTTTTGGGAACAAGCTTTTGGGCGGGACCCACCACGGAAGGGAAAGGGGGCGGCCCGGAGCTTGGCTTCAGGCCAGGTTTTGGGACAACCACTACTAGTAGTAGTATCAGTGAAGCACTGTAGAGATGTGTATCGAAGTAGGAAGAATCAAGTCCCTCGGTGAGGTCTCGATGATGAAGGCTTCGTGATGCCACTGATGAATGAACATGGTCCAGAAGTTCCCATACTGCCTACAACAACGATGAACTAAGTGTAGAGTATTCCAAGCACTGGCAGGCTAGTCCAGATAGTCTACATGTACTAAGTCACGGCGTTGCCACGTTCAGTGTACAGGTCGAGTAACGGTTTCCCTCCTATAAGGCACCTAAGCCAACACATTCTTTCAAAGGAATATCAAGGAATTGCCCACCCTCTCCTACCAGCAATGGGATTTGTTGCACGTTAGCTCGGCGTATCGAAACTTATTGCCTTCACAGTCTAAAGTATGAGCTCCACTACATTACTCTGCTGCGCGATAGAAGCCAAGGACCGAACAATATCTTCTCCTTATCTTCTCCCCTCATGCTACTTCGATACCACAGTTCTCACCTCTGTAGCCCTGCCATTATCTCCCCAGGGAGCCGTCGCTCTCACAGTCCTCCAGAACCCCAGCATGCACCTCTCCGCCATTCTTCTCTCGCTTCACTCCATGATCAGCTTCCCCTTTGTTGATTTATCCCCATATTGTAGCAGCAGTACTCCAAGGTTCATCAAGGGGACCTTGTCAGTGCTCGGCAAGCGTCTTAGACAAGCCGAAGCCAGTCGTTTGTGATTTTGTGTCCAGATACATTGAGGCTGCACGGAATTCATTCATCCTGCAATGCTTGGGCGCTTACCGGATCCGTTATCCCTCGACATTGTCGTCATGTCTTTGGATGAGAATGTAATGGCCGTCCACGTCCCTGATAGGAAAGCATACTACCTACTCAGTAACCGTTGGTTTTGTGAACTTTGCCTTACGTGGACTGAAAGTTGTGTCACAAGGCTCGAGCTTGCACTTCGATTCGCCGCCAGGGCACAGGAACATCTAGAAGTTCGGGTTTCGCGAGGTAGATCCCTTCCACCTCCATAATGATTATGAATCATCTCGGCGGCGGTGCATAGGTCATTGTCCCCGGCGCAACATAGGCAGCGTTTGCAGGTCCGGCATTTCTGCGGATGTAATCTTCGCGATCTCGAACTTCTCTTTCGTTCTGGGCCACTACACAGCAGCAGCAGCAGAGCGACTTCAAGCAATCGGAGCCTAGATCACCGTTTAAATGATAGGATCTCCTCACTCGTTGCCTCTGTATTGTAGCAAGGATCCCTAGGTATAGGTTCAGTAAGGCGCTGCGATGTCTCGAAGGAATGCTTACATTGGAACCCGCAAGCTACAGCAAAAACTCCGCACGACCCATTGCAGGACTCATACCCCAGCAAGTCCGTCGGGTCCTGCTTCTTGGCCTTCTTTGACAGTCGGTATTGGGTCTTCCCGTAGACGATGCACGGGCAGAAGATCCCAAGGCAGCATAGCGCATCCGGTGTGCACATTCCGTGCTTCCATTCCGGGTCAACTGCAGCATTGGGATGAGAGACCTGACCAGGCCGATGATTGTCTAAAGCTCCGTTGGGCCCAGCTAGCGAGTCCGGGTTATATACAGTAGGCACTCGGATTTGCGAAGCCAGCTTTCTTGGCGGAATTTCCGTACCGTGACCGTCTGTAAACTCCTGCTGATCAACACGCGCTCCCGTCTCATGTCCCTCGCGATTCTTGACGGGTAGCGGCTCCGCCGCTGCGGGCGCATTCTGCTGCATACTGTGCGCAGACACTGCTTCAGGAGCGAAATATGCCGGATGAACCTCTGGTGGAGGCGGTAATCCGTATGGCGATGGTGTTCGCATCACTGGTGGCTTTTCAGGCGGGCTTAGGGTGACAGGTGTGGCTCCATACAGGCTGTCTGTATACGCCCGCTGTGGCGATATGGGGGATTCGTCAATGGTCGAGTTTGTTGGGCTGGAGAACTGTTGGAAAGTGGCCCCCTGCATCTCAACTGGAGTCTCTAAGTAAGAGTATCGTGGGTTGCGGGTCAGGTTGTTCGTCTGAATATGTCCTGGGTGTGTTTTTGCACTGTCGGCGTTACTCTTAGGTTGGCTCGCAGCATTTTGCAACGATCGTACATCTGATGCCATTTCCGAGAGAGAAGTCAGTACAATAGGGCCCCTGGGCTAGATGTCCGACGGAGCCACAATTCTTGATTGCGATGCTTTGGTCCCGGCCCATGCGATGGACCGTCGAAGAAGTGATCGCTCGTTCTGATATCACTATGCAGGAGCAGTTACACAGTCAGAGCGCCAGGAGCGATGGTGGAGAAGGAGATTCGATTCGAAAGTCGGCGGGTCTCGACGAAGCCATGCGCTGATGCTACCGGTCACATTGCCTTGCAGGTGAATTGATTACGTCCGCCATCCGTTGCTGAGCCACTTGGATGACGAAGGACTGCTGCCATTGGATCCCGAGCAAAGAGTTTCAATGCATCAGGCCCCGTAAGCGCTGGAACCTCCTGAAACACTAGCGCGACAGGAGGCCTGAAGCGGCATAGCTCAGCCAGGTTCGAAGCTGATGAAGTACTGCGTACGATTTACCGATCACAGTCTTGGAGATCGACGCCTGTTCGATGTATTTCCAACATGTGATGTGCAATCACTGTCGCTATGTACATTGGTGGCTGTCTCATAAGAATCGTGCACCATCCATCCCCATGCCCTGGATCCTAGCGCTATGATGTTGTCGCCCCTCATGAGCTATCCTCGCATCGAACACCACCCTCTGTATGCCGGCCATAAGTCAAATGCTCATCAAGATGCTTCATGGATCGGGTATAGTAGTCAATTTACAAAGGCTCCCCAACTTCTCACCATTCGCGCGAAGTGCCCGAACCGTAGAATCTAGAAGTAATTCCCTTTCGGGATCGCAACGAAGCCCACAGTGAGTGGAACGGTAAAGATCAGAGCCCAAGCCTCTGCTTGTCTGATGATCTTGTCCTGAATGATTGACAGGCCCCCGGGGTGAACAGTGATCTTGCAATCTGTTACTCTGCGCCACCATGACTTTTTGTCCTCTAACGGCAGCCAGGGCTCCCCATTATAATTATTGGCGGCTCCAAAAATCTCCATCTTCACTGGCCATCGTGATGTGGTGTTGTCGTATTGGACGTTCATATCCTTGACACCAGTTTCTTCATCGTGTGTACATTTGGAAAGGCTGTTGTCGTCTGCGGTTTCCCATGGCCTGATGTTCCTAGTGTGCCGCCGGTGTAAAAGAACGCATAGACCCTGGCACGAAGCAATGAGGTTGGTCATACCGAACCACCATTCTATTGCGGCGAATATCCGCCAATATCTCGGATACGATGACAGGGTCAGAGTGATCGCAATCGCGAAACCAATGGTGATATTCATCACCGCGAATGAGCGGAGGAAGATTGCTCGTGGCCTGTTGCCGTTGCAGATGGACCATCGTATGAAATTTGGATGCGCCTGATAGCGCAAAGCGCTGTCGAGCATCCTCTTGACTAATGTAAAAGCAGATGGATGGGTGGTTTGCTGAAGGGCATAGAGTACGGCAGCCCGGTCCTGATCGGATAGTTTTAGCTCGCGAGGGCTGCCTGGAGCAATGTAATGAAACGCTACTCGATTAATCTCGGCACGGAAAGGTTGCGACGCCAAAGCCTGCCAATTTATGCCTGGTGCCGCCATGACGTTGGGATAGGTGAAACCTTCCAAGTCCATAGAATCAATAGTTGCAGAGTATCTGGTCTGCTGCTCCTCCCATACAGATGCATTGGACACATCCTCGCTACTGACTGTACTTATGTCTTGCTCTTTGAGTCCTAGCGTCAACAAGTGCTTTTCTGACATCAAGGGTGAGAACGGCTGGGTGTTGCTCTGTGAATCATAGGGCTCATCTGCTTGCCACTTCGGCGACAGGTGTTTCTCAGAGGGTGAAGACCGTTGGAAGCGCTGATAGTAGTCCGCCAACCAGAGATAAAACTGTAGATTCTCCGCATCGTGAGTGACGTAGCACAAGTAATTCATGAAGTCCTGAAGGGAACATGGCTGTAGAATGGTCGTTAAGTTGCAATACAATATTCTAGGGTACTAAACGTACCGGTGCTGCCTTGTTACCCACGATCTGTTCAAAGGAAAGCTCGGGAGAAATTGCGGCTTTGCATGGGTTGCTGCGATTCAAATGGTCTTGATAACTTGTGGCATCAAGTGGACCTTCTGGTGTGTTCACATATTTTGGCCGCTTGTAGAAGAGAATTGACATACTCGGCGAGGAAAGATCACCGTACAATAACCCATAGATTCATCGCTCAACAATTCAACACGATGCTATCGACTGCTGCATACGGAGGTTGTGACAAGGAACAATGCTCAAATGTGGTCATTTCTGACCTGACTGTGTGGGCGGAGATGAGACGATGTAGTAGCACGCTAGTGGGAGAGAGGTGTAAAGTAGTTGTGAAATGATCAGGGTAACGGCGCGAACGGTACCTTTAGCTTTCGGGGTATGGGCACGAGGGCAAGTAGATGTACATGATGGTAAGCCTGAAAACGACGCTGCGAAGAGGCACAGCGTACAGGCTAGCAATCAATAGCAACAGCGTAAAGAGAAGGAGATGCGTGGGGCAAGGAAAAGCGACTTTGAGGCGTCCTAGTCGGTAAGTGCAAAGGTCCAAACGCAGCCGTAAAACGTGGTACTTCTACATTCGCGCTTCCAACGTGCCCGAGGCGGCAGATGGCGCTAGACCGTCGAGGAGAAAGACTGAAAGCGCTCCGCTCATTCGGCAAAGCATCGGCGGACTTACCGAATGGATCATCAAGTGCCTATTAAAGTAAAAGGAGTTCGGTCTCTTGTGGCGTTGATCTCCCTAGGCCAATCAAGCTTGTTGGCATCAGTTGGACCCCTCTCTTCACTTGGGGACCTGGGGTTTTGGGAGATTCTCGGACGCCGGAAATGGCGGCATGAAGGACTAGTACTCGAGACTTCCATGTGAGATCGGAGCTGTACCAACATGCAGCCAGTTTGTATTACATCAGTCCGTTGGGTGATGGCGAATTGGCCAAGTCCAAGTCCTGGATCAAGGCTCTAGGTCATGAATGCGGTCTGTCTAAAGTAGACGCGGAGACCCAGCTGTAAAGAGAGTGGTCTTCAGCGGTGAGAGGACCGTGGAAGAGAGGGGGATTGTGAGCCATCAGTTGCGTCCGCGGACGAAGTTTTCGAGACACGTCGTTCCAGGGCCAGCTTCAGCCCTGGTAGGTGTCTCGTGTGAGTAGCAGAATGATCTCCTGCAGTGAAACCAGTGATCTCGCGGTTGTTGAGCAGGAGGAAAAACATTGAAGCCAACATGATAACGCGCGGGGCGTGAATCCTGGGCGGACCCATGGTTTCACAATAACCACGTGACCATGGGACGATCCCAGACTTCTTTTCAAAGCAAAGCCGAACCTTTGTCGGTCGACCTCGTGATTGAGAGACACATCACATAGTCAAAACATTCCGTATGTACATGTCCTATGCAACAATCAATTCTCGTTCGAGAAGTCAATTTTACAGATTTTGTTCTCACACCAGAGTCTAAAGACATCGCATTCAATAGGCCATGTAATGGAGTGCAATCCTCAGCGAGTAGTCTCATCACCCTCGTCCGGCCCAGGTCGATTCTCTGCCTATCATGGTGTCAGTGCATTCAGATGAAAATTTGTCACATCCGTAAAACATACCATGGGGCGGTTTGGACTTATGGTGCCCTTGGATTTTGCTGTCTCCGGTCCGCCTTCGCCCTTCTTGCTTTTTTCGGAGTCGCTGACGAGGTCCGTGGAATGTTTGGTATCTGTGTTGGAAATACCTTCCTGCTTGCCGGAGATTGTAGTCATGTCGCCAGGTGCTTTCGCGGTTGCAGGCTAGCAAGATTATGAGTATTGCACCTGGCCACAAATTTTACGGTAGAGATTTCTGCATACCTTGTCTTTTGTCCTGCCGTTCTCATCTGGCTCCAAATTGTCGTCACCGGCTACACCTTGCCTCTTGCCATAGTGGCTTTCAATCCTTTTCTTGTTACCGCCCTTCGCATCAGGAATGTGCTTTCGCGTATCATCCTGCTCGCCATCTCTGGTGCCACCTGAAGTAGCACCTTTGAATTTTACGCCCTCGACGCTGCCACCATTTTCAGTCTCATGGGCAACATTCTTAGGCTGCTCGTCGTCTGACGTGTCCGGTGTATCTTGTTGATCTTCTTCTTCAATACCAGAGTCATCCGATTGATCTTCTGCCTTTTCTTCCGGCCCCTCCTCATCTCCCTCCTTGCCTGCGTCCTCCGCTTTCTGAGAGCTTGATTTGCGTAGGTCTGGGATTATATCGCCTGGTTCGCTATCCGATGCGGGCTTATCGCTACTTTCCCCCGCTTGGGCCTCTTCCTCATCATGTTCCTCTCGACTCTCATCTCCATGTTGTTCATCTGCATCATGCCCATGTCCGTGACCACTGTCTGGACTGGGCTGCAGAAGGTATACCATGGCGGGAATAGTAACGACGGCAGAGGTTATGGCCCTAGCAATGCGCGATTAATTCACAAGCACAATTCTCGACGTAGTATTCTAGATTGCAAGGACGGATTCGATCCAGGAGCATCTAAAACGCACAAGAAAGGGGCATGGGCTTAGTAGGTGAACATACCAAGGTAGGTCGCTGCTTGCCTTATGAGCGCCGTGGCTCGAGCCTTCACTCGCATAACTTCTTCGATTGATTCGTTGCCATGTTCGGCCACTGCCCGCTGAAGTCCGTGCCGGCCTCGCAGGGGAGGATGGCAGACGCCTCGCGAACCGGATGGAAGCTCGGGAAACGAGCATTGTGCAGGCAGAGACCAGGAAAAGATTCGTTTAATGTGCTCTCGAAAAGGTGGCTACTATTTAGTCAAGTCGCTAGCAACATATCTACTTAGAGAGCAATTGCGTCCGGCAGGAATGACCTCACTCCCTCATAGAGAATCGCGCTTCACCGGGCTTCTCGGGCCGATCAAGAATCCTTGTAGGCGAGGTGATCTGCGGCGCCTTTCCCTTTCTGCATCACTGACAGGAACTAACCGCAGAGTGACAGCCTGCCTTATGATTCCAGTGTTGTATGAGTGTAGTGTTGACTCCTTGTCTGCACGCATGCAAAATCAGTGGGATGTAGGTTCCGATAAATCGTACTCTCCTTCTCCGCTGTTTGTCTGTTTCTTTTTATGTCGCAGACTTGATGTCACTTACGCCAGTGACAAAACGCAACGACCTTAACCTCGACCTGTGAAGGCATACACATCCTCCATTAGGCAGCTCCCACCTTGATTTTCGAATCCTTTCCAGCATCATACTCTTCTAAATTTGATGTTGCTACCGAGCGTTGCATTCATTCAAGATGCCCCCACAGCCGTCAACACCAGGAAACGTTATAGCTCTCCTTCCCAAGTTGAACGATGCAGACTCGGATATCCGTTATATGTCCTTAAATGATCTGTACAAGGTCTTGCAAACTGGGGCCCCCAATTTCCTCGTCAGCGACTACCACACCTGCACCAAAGCCGCCGATGGTCTTCTCAAGACATTAGACGATCAGAATGGCGAAGTGCAGAATCAAGCCATCAGATGGTTTGTATTCTCCATCACAGCCAATATCACGATTTACTGATTGTTATGACAGCCTTGGAGCACTAGTGATGAAAATACCAGCTGATACCTTACCACCGCTACTGGAGAAACTCTCGAATCTCAAAACTTCCAATTCAGTGGACAACTCAATACGAGCTGCTTCGCTGAGAACATTCGTTACTGCGTTCCCTCCCCCCGCAACTGGCGTTCCACCGGCAAAGCCCACCCAGGATGCGTACAACGCAATTAGCAAAGTACTGATTCCTCGCCTGGTTGGGTATGTGGTCAACTCTCATGGACTCAAGAATTATCCTGCTCCTCCTCCTGGCTTATTGGAAGTAGATTCCAAAGCTGGGGTAGACACCGATGTCATTGACGTACTGATAGAGCTGCTGAGAAGCTTCGGGCCTATGCTTCACGATGCGGAGAAGCAAGCTTTGCAGAAATCCATCATGAACATACTGAACAGCGAGCGGACTAGTACTGTCATTAAAAAGAAGGCTGTAGTCGCTATTTCAATTCTAGCGGTCTATTTACCCGACCGCCTGCTGGGTACGTTCGTCTCCAGCACGATTGAAAGCTTCCAAGTTTCGGATATAGCACGGTCCAAGCGTCGACTGCTTATTTCAATGGTTGGCTCACTCGCCAGATCCATTCCGCAGCGTCTTGGTCCTTATCTGAAAACCATAGCACCGCTAGTCCTTGAACCGCTAAGCGCAGAGGAATATGAGTTGTCACTCGAGGAGCTTACAGAAGCTGGGGCCGCTGACCCCGACATTGAGGAGCTCCACGAAGCAGCACTTATAGCACTTGAAGGATTTCTAGCGTCCTGCAGCAATGAAATGCGTATCTTCACTGGAGACTCTATCGATGCAGCCTTGCGTTATGTCGCCTACGATCCGAACGTTTCGGCCGATGAGGTCGACGACGAAATGGGAGAAGCTCAAGGGGGGAGTGATGACGAGCTCGCAACGAATGGCTTTGAAGATGATGGAGAGGAAGATTTCGAAGAGGAGGGCGCAATGAGTGATGACGATGACATGAGCTGGAAAGTAAGGCGGTGCGCAGCCAAAGTGCTTTATACCATTATATCAACAAGAGGCAACGGTGATCTCCTTGACAGTGGTATACTGTACGACAAAATCGCGCCAGTCCTCATCAAGCGTTTCCGCGAGAGGGAAGAGAATGTGAGGATGGAGATTCTCGCGGCTCTAGCGCTGTTGATACGCAAGACCGGGAGAGGCTTGCTGATTCCAGAGGTTAAAGGTGGTGCTGAATACGACTATATTAACGCAGAGCCCACTCAGTCACGCAAGCGACGGCGTATCAGCAATGCGGAAAACGACTTCGACTTACACGGGATTACAAGGTCAAACATGGGCGTCAATTCACCCATCCCTTCGCCACCTCCTGCATCTGGTCCGAAAGCCGACCTGGCAAGATATCGTCCTTCAATTGTCCAAGGCATTGCCAAACTTTTAAAAGAAGGCTCGGCGCCGACCCAGCAAGCCGGAATCGGCTTACTTCGCGATGTGGTATTCGTTCAGCATGGCAGTCTCTCCGATCAACTCTCTAAAGTGATACCGCCCCTGGTCACTGCTATCAAACCTAGCACCGGATCTACGACGCTTGCGGCAGGAGGAGCAAGTGGTCAATTGCGTATCGAAGCTCTACAACTACTTGGTACTATTTGTGATACTCACTCATCGAAAGTTATTGCACCTTACCTTGAGAGCGTGGTCCCGGAAGTCATCGCAGCTGCAAAGGACAAGACTTTCAAGGTCTCCGCGCAAGCTCTCAACACCGTTGAAAGTTTGATCAAGGTTCTCACACCTCCTCGATCTGCCGGCGCAGGGCAGCAATACCGAAAGTATCTTGACAGTCTGTACGCTGTGATTGTCGACCGTGCTGTAGCCAATGAAGCAGACTTGGAGGTCCGGCAACGGGCCATTCGAGCGCTCGGTATGTTATTGTCTCGTACAGCAGGTAATCACAAATCCACATTGCTTCCAGCATCGAACAGATCGAAGGCTCTCGGTGTAATCAGCGATCGGTTGAAGAATGAGACAACTCGCCTTGCCGCTGCTCAAGCTGTTGATCTGGTGGTCACTTCGGCAGTAGAACAAGATGATCTCCAAGATATCTGGGTGCAAGAGGTTGTGCTCGAGTTAGCTGCACAATTCCGCAAAGCTGACCGTGTCCTTCGTGGAGCCAGCCTTGCAGCTTTGAAGAATGTAGTTGGCAATACCGTTGCCTTGTCTGCTCTGGACGACAAGACGGTGTCGACTCTAAGTAGTACATTGCTACCGCTGATCAACCCGAGTGATCTGAACACCCTTGGATTAGCGATGGTCATTCTTACAAGACTGGTCCAGAGCAGCCCTAAGTCGATCGTCGATGGTAACCTGACCCAAGTTCTGTGCTCAGTGGTTCTCGCACCTCTCAGTGGTACTGTGCTAGACGCCTTCCTAACACTGATGAAGACTATCGGCGAGCAAGGTGTCGGTCAGTCACTGATGAAAGGTCTGCTCAATGTTGGTGTTGCGGGTGATCCGGCCATAGTTGGCAAAGCCATCGGAACTCTTCTAGTTGCAGGTGGACCCAGCGTTGGAGTAGATCTCGATGCGTTCGTCAGCGAGTTACAGTCGGTCCCAGACAATACACGAAAATGCCTAGCATTATCTATACTCGGAGAGTCAGGCCTGCGTCTTGGCACAGTTTCACCTCTGAGTCCGAAGTTATTCTTGAGCCACTTCAACGCCAAATCAGAAATTGTTCCCCGGGCTGCAGCTGTCGCGTTGGGCCGCGCTGGTGCTGGCAACGTGGACGTGTACCTGCCCGCCATTATATCTGCGTCCAAGAAGTCAAGCAGCTCACAGTATCTGTCATTACATTCCATCAAAGAGCTCCTGGACTATGTTGGCCAGGCAGACGCAGATATTTCCGCTTACACAAAAGACGTCTGGGAGAGGCTGATGTCAGCCTCGAAAGCTGAAGACAATAAGGCAATAGGGGCCGAGTGCATCGGAAGATTGACTGTGATCGAGCCTGAGACTTACCTCCCACTCGTACAGGTGACTGTGTTCCCCCCTTCTCCCTGGGAGCTTTGCTGAAATATGTAACAGGACTATCTCAAAAACCCTGAGGCATCTTTGAGAGGTATGGTCATTCAGGCCATTCGATTTACTTTCGCAGACAGCGATGAGCGCCTCGATAATGTTCTCAAACCATTGATGATCAAGATGCTAAATACTATGCTGGATGACAATGACTTAGAGAACCGACGCCTGGCGCTCAGTACCCTCAATTCTGCGATGCACAACAAGCCCGAGATGGTTCTGCCCCACCTAGCACAGTTGCTTCCACTGGTCATGCGCGATTCGAAGATCAAACCCGAGCTCATTCGGGAAGTGCAAATGGGGCCCTTCAAGCACAAGGTCGACGACGGGCTCGAAGTTCGTAAGGTATGAATTCTGATCGATCAGTAGTCAGGGACACCCCTCCTAATCAGGTCTTATAGAGCGCCTACGAAACCCTCTATTCGCTTATGGAGAACGCCTACTCCCGCACCAGCACCACCGATCTTTTCGACCGCGTGGTGGATGGTCTCGAAGACGAACACGAGATCAAAGTTCTTTGCAACCTCATGCTTACGAAATTGGTTGGCCTCGACCCCGACGAAGCGCAGCGGCGCCTCGATAACATCGCCGAACGTTTCCGTAGGGTTCTCTCATTCAAGCCGAAAGAGAACGCCGTGAAGCAAGAATTAGAAAAGGTTGAGGAGTCACGGCGCGGTGTGCTGAAGGTTACGATGGCACTCAACAATGCGTTTCCGAGCGCGGCCACCACGACGACGGCCCAGGGGCAAACTTGGGCGGCGTACTGGGACTGGGTGCAGAAGGAAAATCGGGCGCAGATCCTAACGCTGGAGCAGGAGAGCAATAGCCAGAGCCAGGCCGCATGAAAGCGCTTCTGCTATGACCTTTTTACTACTAACTGACTATCTCAGTTGAATGAGACACGGACACACATGGAAGGCAAGCATAGCATAGGGGTCATGCTATCGGCTTTAGCGGATACTTTTAGTCATGAATTATCAAGAGCGTGAACGAAGCAGATGGTTATCTGAAAAGCTTGCTCTCGTGAAAGGCTTCTCTACACATGGTTCTAGCATGACAAGAAAAGCATTACTCTAATTCCGGGTATCATACATCGACCGTCATTTATCGCCATCATATCCCTGTACGCACAAGCTCATCAGCTTTCCCATCAAGTAGCCCTTTCTACCATCGTCAGTTGGTCAAGCATTATCTTGACCCTGGATCATGCCCCTGTTCAGCGTGATCTTCTCCAATATCTCACCCGCGCCTTTCTCCACCAACTCCTGGGCCATTTCCCAGCCAGCCTCCTCAGCGTCCTCATCACTCGCCACCATCCTCGTCCTTTCCACCTCGACGCACTCCTGCCCGTCCAGACTCACAACCATAGCCCTCATCACCAGCAGCCCTCTCCCCTTTCCATCCCCCTTCGCTGATTCTGTGCCACCGGGACCCCTCTCTCCTCCCTCGTCCTCCAACTCTTCCCTACTCTTCTCCTCGCTCACCTCCTCGGAACCCAGATTCTCTTCCTCAACCCACTCCGTCTCCACCCCAACCGGAACACTACACCCCCCCTCCACCGTCCTCAACAAGCTCCTCTCAGCCCTACACTCCCACTCCACCCTCCTCGTCCTCACCCCCGCCACCAACCCCGCCACCCATCCATCCCCCTCCCTCCACTCCACCCCCAACGCCCCCTGCCCCACCGCCCTCAGCATCCCCTCCTCCCTCCCCAACCACTTCTCAATCCTCTCCCCCAACCCCAGCCGCTGCATCCCCGCCCCCGCCAACACCAGCGCATCAAAGCCATACGCCCCATAATCATCCAACTTCCCCAGCCGCGTCGGCACATTGCCCCTCACATCCTTGATCCTCAAGCCTGGATACCTCCTCCTAATCATCGCCGCCCTCCGCACCGAGCTCGTACCCACCACCGCCCCCTCCTTCAACCCCGCCAACCCCTTCCCCTTCCCCTCGCCCCCCCCATCCTTCTCCAACCCTTTTCGCAAAACCACAACATCCCCCCCCCACTCCCTCCCCCCCACCGTACCAACCACACACCCCCCCCTTACCTTCGTCGGCACGTCCTTGAGGCTATGCACAATGAGGTCGATCTCCCCGCGCAGCAGGCTGGCCTCGAGGTCGTGCGTCCACAGTGATTCGCCGCTCTGGGCGAGGGTGTGCAAGTCGGTGGTTTTGTCGCGGTCGCCTGCTTGGGTGGAGGAGGCGTGGATGCTGGGCGGGGGGAGGGAGGGCGAAGAGGTTTGTAGGAGGGTGGTGACGAGGGAGACTTGGGCGAGGGCGAGGGCGGAGGAGCGGGTGCCGATGCGGAGGGTGCGGGTTTGGGGAGGGGGGGAGGGGGGGGGGCGGAGAGAGGCCATTTGTGGGATGGGATGGTTGTAGGAGGGGTTGGTGGTGAGGGGAGGGACTTTGGGAAGGGTTGGTGGGTGCTTCTCATGAGTTTGGGGAGGCACTGCGGTGAGATTTCGTGAATTGCAATCGCCGAACATTATAGGGTTGGTGATACGTAGCCCTAGACCCATCGAGCTTGATCATGGGACATGGTTATTGCGATACTGGCTTTGTGTGGTTGCGGTAGATGAATTTGTCTTTGTTGCGACATATGGTATCTTCATGTCCCATGTTAGATAGAGTGTTGATTCGGGTTAGGTGCAGCATGCTGTGCCAGTCAGTGGATTAAAAAGTTTCCTAGGATAACCAAATCTAGAGAAGCGAACAATGACCTTTCCGAACAGTACAGTTCATGTGCGAGAAACATCTCAGGCATGCCTTTGAGCCACCCCTGATCCTTCAACAGGAGCCACCGGACGCCTTGCAGTCTATTACCCGTCTTCCACCCACACCTCCGCCAGACCAGCTACTCTCGGCTGACATCCCTCCCAAACAACCTCGCTTTCGTCCAGTCCATGATCACCAATACCCTGTTTCTCGTGCTGAAGCACATGTTCAAATACGCGCTCTTCCAGAATATATATGTCATCGTGCCACCTGACGCAAAGTTACCGCTCAACCAGCTGATGTCCGCGACAGCTCTTTCGCTGCCAATATACGCCAGACTCCCTTGATGACTGTACTCGAAAGGCCCGATCTGCTTGACTCTCCTCAGGTTCTTCTGGAGAGCTTTAATCTGACCTAGGAGTGCAGTCCGTTTCTCTTTGTCGTGTTCCCTGGCTTGCTTGTCTGATATGAGGGCTAGCTCGTTGTTGATCGTTTCCGTCTTGGCGAGCGCGTTGAACATGCGCGCGAGGAAAGCTCCTTCTTGCGAGGCTACTTGTGCGGTAGGCGCGTAGTTGGCAATGGCGCAGTCACCGACTGCCCATATGTTCTCGGCGCCATTAACTACGAGGTATTCGTTGACGGCCAGGCCGCGCCTTGAATCTTTCTGTGCTGGGATCTGGCCCATGAGATGCTTGATGACCGGGCGAACGGCATTTCCAGTAGCCCAAACCAACAGGCCGTATGGGATTTCCTCTTTCACTGTGTTGCCGTTCTTGTCTTTGAACTGGGCTTCAATGGTTTTGTCATTGACTTTCTTTACCATGGTGTTGGTCCGAATGGTGATCTTCTCTTCCTTGAACGTGGATTCGGTGTAGTCGATCAACTGCTGGGAGAACATGGGCAGGACTTTAGGCAGAGCCTCAACTAGTGTAACGTGGAAGTCGTCTTGAATCTCCGGCACCCATTTTCGAAGGTCTTGCTCGAAAAAGTCTTGCAGCTCGCCTGCGAACTCAACACCAGTCGGACCTCCCCCTACAACGACCATGTGAAGTAGGCGTTTTCGCTCTTCCGGTGACTGGTCCTTGAAGTTGGCTGTTTCGACACAGTCCATGATACGCTTACGGATCTTTTGTGCATCACCCACTTCTTTCAGGAAGCAGGAGTGTTCTTTGACACCCTGGATACCGAACGTTGCATTTTCCGCGCCCACACCGACCACGAGCATATCGAAAGGGACTTCGGTTGATGCGGTATCGCCTTTGACGTCAGACTCATCGCTGATGTAGACAACCTTCTTCTCGTGGTCTATCTTCGTAGCGTCTGCTTCATAGTACTTGACCGTCGCGTTCTTGTGCCTGAGTATATTGCGTATAGGCTCCATGATCGATCTGTGCTCGATGGTGCCGGTGGTACATGATGGTAGGAGAGGCGTGAAGAGGAAAAAGTTGCGGGGAGAGATGACGATGACATTGTAGTTTTCCGTGTCGAGCTTTTTGAGCAGAGAGACCGAGCCCCAACCAGTACCTGAAAAAGGTCAATTACTGTGGAGTGGATGAGAAGATTGAATGTACCTAGAATGACAAGTGTCTTTTTTGCTGGGTCAGGCGCGAACTGTTCCTTAGGTGTCCGAAGCGTATAGATATTGTAGAAAAGATAAGCGGTGCCTCCAATGAAAGATAGGTATGTCAGTCTCCAAGTCCACCTGAAGAAGCTCCAGCCTCGCCTCTTAGTAGGCGCGGAGACAAGATCAGCATAGGGGCGACGAAAGGGTTGCCGCAGCTCCGATTTCTGAGTGCTCGGTCTAATTGAGGCGCAGGAGCTTCTGAGCTTGATCGGCTTCTGAGCATTGATAAAGGTGCGTCGAGCAGGTGCAGAGAACACTGAAGCAGCTCTACTAGAAGCAGTTAACACAGGGCGTTTCATGGCCGACACTGTAGCCATCTTCTGAGGTTGAGAGGAAATCGGTAAGATCTGGCAGTCTGGAATCAACAAAAATCCCTAGACAAGCTCGGGCCAGCCGCTAGGACATATTCGGATCCTCATTCTCTATGACCGGATGAGGCTGAATATGTCTCCACTTAGACACAAGATATCAGGATTCAGGAGCGTCCTTTTACAAGTGTCATCGTATCTTCCCAAACCTGTTTTTTTGGAGTCCACAGACACGACATGGTCTCCTTGAGGCAAAAGTCCGAAATTGGCTGTTTGCCTATGAATGTCGAAGTCTTCAAAATGTTGAAAACTTTCCCCTCCAAACTCAACGAAAATGTGTGGGATCCGGAGATCACCAGCCTGAATTGACAGATAAACATCATCTGCAAGCTCTGTTCATTGAGAAGCAGCAGCTATCCTTCATTCAAGTCCTCAAGCTTTCATATACAGCGCTCTGAAATCCTCTACTCTTCCTGCCCTCGAACGCCGCGAAAGTGCATCGACAACGATGGTCACTGTGATCCCAGAACATACTTACTCATAGGCGACAAAGCCCCAAGCCACAGATGCACAGATGCGCCAACGCCAAAGCCCACGTCGGGGCTTGGGACAGACCGAAACACCAAGGTGTTATGTACGCAAGACAACGCAAATGATGCTATTGCTTTTCCCTGCGGCTGGCAAGCTTATTGACCCCTTCAGGGTTCAATTCAGGACCCGGCTCTTTTTCCTCCTCCTCCTCGATGACCTCGTTACTGAATCTGTGCTTCTCTTCCTCTGACGCATCTAATTTGCTGTTATCCCCCATGCTTTTCCTGGCTTCCTTGATGATCGCATCTGCCTCGCTGATCCCGCCCTTGACGGATGGTGGATCTCCTTCAACGCCGATTGGCTCTGTCTTTCGTTCTACGGTCTGTTGCAGTGCTTTACTGTCAAAGCGGACAACCATGCAGGAAAGATTGTCCGTGGAAAAGCGTGACAGAGCGTAATCGACGAGTGACTTTGACGAGATCTGGGGGTCGTGAATATGCCGGATAAGATCAACTGCTTCTTGGTCGTTACAGACGTCCCAAAGCTAAACGTCATTGATGAGCATTGACCTCAATAGCATAGATGTGTGACTTACACCGTCACACGCAAGTATGAGGAATTCATCTATGTCCGATTGTATCACGGTTTCTGTCGTGTAAGGGTGCCCCGTTACCAGCTCCTTCATATACGCATCTCCCAAAGCTCTGGTGACAGCAAGAACCCCATTGACACGATTATTCAAGATCAAACCACCGGCATTAGATATGCGCTTCCCTTCGTTCTCATCGCTACCCTTGTGGTCATAGGACAAGCGTAAGGCTTTACCATTGCGGCATAGAACGATACGCGCGTCTCCAACATTTGCAGTGTAGAGTACTCTTTGTCGGGTTGCCGTTTCCTGCATTCTGGGGATCGCGGTATTTGAGCTTGAAGCTGAGCCAAGTGTTTTCGCTTGCAATAACGACTGATCCGATGACACGTCATTCTTAGAAGACTCGGTCGAAGCCTTGACTGCTGCGGCGGCCGCAGGCGCAATCGCCGTGGATCCCGTAGCAGATTTGTCGTTTGGTATTCGATCCTCCCACCTCAGTACGGCGCAAATAGCTGTGCATCCACTGTTTTTCAAAGGGAGCTTTTCTAGCTGCTGATCAACAGCTGTGAAAGTCTGGTCCAGGAGCTCTGGTACCGGGGTGTTTGGATTCTTTCGTATCATGTCCTCCAGGAGAACATGGAGTTTCTTCCCACACCAGTCAGCGGCAAATGTACCTGCGTGCCCATCAAATATCGCAAAGTAACCATTATCTGTTTCCACCACATGGGAACTTTGTACGGAACTGTAGTCCGAACTCGAAGCACTTTTAGTCTCTAGACTTTTACTTGCCGTTGATTCTGTGTCTGACCCCAGTGCCGGCGCAGGCGTGCTTAGGAAATTGTATAAGTATGCATGCGTATCCTCCATGGTACGCCTGCACTTCTTGTTCTTGTCCTCCGTCACCCCAACACGGAACGTCGATCGTGGACCTGGGCGCGACTCGCCAGCAGAGTTGTTCAACGAGCCCTGAGGTACGCTCAGCGCAGGGTCTGCGACCCCAAGCTTTTGCATGGCCGTTCGCTGAGGGATCAGCGCACTGTCTTGTGAATTCGAATTCGAGGAACCATGAATATGAAGTGAATTTTTGGCACTCGAGAAAGCTTTGGCTATACCGCTACCTCTGCGCTTCCTTTCAGAAGTGGGACTGGGGGCCTCATCGGTGGATTTTCTTGCTGGCGATTCCACCCCACTATTCCGCTTTTCTGCATTCTCAAACAGGTCATCTTGGCCTTTTAAAGACAACCCACCAGGAATGGTCCCAGGACCAGCGGCTGTCCTTGAGTGAATAAGAGACGCTGTCGTGGCTTCATGATCCTTGGAAGTCTGTGTGGGGCTTTGAGAGCTACCAAACATCCTGTTCAGCAGACCTCCTCCCTGGGTGGAGAGGCTCCTCCTCTTGTTGCCTGCCAGGTTGAACGTTGTTTGGGTATAACTTCCAAACCCCGGCCCACACACTGGGCGGATCCCTCTGATTCTATGTTTATGTGTGATTTGCTGATTCAGGTGCGTCTGCGCGGATTGAAATCACAGATGATGTGGGAGCTTCAGTCCGTAAAGATGTACGAATTGGTGCGAGGTGATAGAGCAGGCAAGTCCGGCGCGTAATTGAGATGGATGCTGGACTGTACGGCTGCTATTGAGAGATACGTCAGTTCTCGCTCTCAAAACTCAAGAAAATGAGTTACAAAGGATGTTAACAAAGCGCTGCTGTGGGCGAACAATACTTGGTTGTGTTATTGGAGGAGGGGTCCCGACGCACCTCGAGGTTTGGGGCTCGCCCCACTACGGTACGCAATTCCACGATCAGGTATGTGCAAGAAGAGTGAGGGATTGTTGAGATGCCGGTTGCCAGGCTTTTGTTTACCGAGGCTGTGTGTCTTGCAGTATATCGACAAGGTCCAGGCGTCAAAACGTGGGGATGGGTTAAGGTAGATATGGTGCCCCGCTAAACTCCGCCTCAGCAGTCGTCTCTCGTGACGCAGACTTTGGGATCGGCAGTATCAAGAGTAATAGTCACAACCACACACGCAATGATCGTCGGATGTTTAATGGAGTTACCCAATAAACATAGTAGCGCAATAGTCCGTGCCTGAGAGTAGACCAAATCTGCATTTTGAGGTCAGGACGATTCAACAAGATAGGCACAGCGCTCTTACACCGAACAACACCGAATATGCAATTGCTACTGTTATAGTGGAGGCAGCTGAAAGTCTGCATTTCCGGTGTTACTCTCTATCCACACTCTAGCCGCCGGTGTCAACATATCCAGAAGGTTGGGACTTTGCTTGTCATCAACCTGCGCCACCAGCACCGTCATCGAAGGGAATAAGTATATACAAAAGTTATACAGAAACACGAGCATTTCGCGCAAGCTTTGGAAGATTTTTGCTAGGGAAATCTGCTTTGAACCCCCAACCCTGATCGTACACACCCATACGGCGTAAATCGTGATCTCATAAAGGCGTTGACAGGTATTATTGTGCAATTGCCCCACTCAAAGGTAGCCACGTCCGTCGTTCGTCCATACTCCTATTGAGTCTGCCACCAGGAGTGAGTGGCATGGCCATTCTCGTTCGTCTCATGATGTCATCTTCGTCTTCATCGCCCACGTCGTCTGCGAGTCGACTGAAATAATCAGCCAAGACGTTACTAGGGTCTCCGTCGACGATGCTGTTGTAGTTCGGTGGTGGGGTCATCAGAGGGGGCGGGGGATCATCGTCTTGGAACGGGGGAGGGTTGAATGATGGAGCACGGAGAAGGTGCATGGGTCTGCTGACACCGCTATTGGGATCGTGAATGTGTGCGGCTTGGGGTCGTGTTAATCCAGCAACTGGCGGAGGTAATTGGGGTTCGTTGTTGAGGCTGCTGGAGGAGTTGTTGTTGCCGCTGCTGCGAATGTCGTTCAAAGACTGTGGCATCATAGAAGAGGGCGAGTTTCTGCATTTAGCTGCGCCAGGGCAACCACACTCGTAATGCTCTGTCAGGAGTGTCGCTGACTCGGGTGAAGTATAAGCTGGGAGGGCGATGTTGGCTTGCGTGGAACGACAAGACAATATGTGGAAAGGGGAATCGATGGATATTTCAAAGTGGCGTCTTTTCGAAGGATCGGCAGCATCGACCTTGGAAAGTCTCATGACAATCTAGGATTTTCCTGCGTCAGTAGATAAAAAACGCTAATCCTTACTGAACATACCTTGATCCAATGATGGACTTGTATCGCTGGATATGTTGTGTCGAAGTGCAGGCTCGCCGCTTTGTCTCTTTCTTTCATGGAGTGACAACTGGGTAACTGTACATTGAATTCCATCTCTGTCGGTCCCACGTTGGAGTCTCCGTCCAGATCACCTAGTAGATTGGTCGTGTCTCGGGGGACATTCTCGTTGCCGGCTGCTGCTGCTGCTCTGGCATCGTAGGCTACCCCACCACCAGCGGTGATCCGCATGGAACTCCCGGGGTAGGCACTTGTGCTTGGTCCATCTGCTCTTTTTTCAAATAACTGAATTTTCCTTGTGGGCTCTAAGCGGTGCACCCGCCTATTACTCGTGTAGTATTGGATGTTTTCGGTCACGAATACCTTGATCCGGTGGCATTGTACTTTGGCCAAGGGGGTTAACTTGAACGCTATGGGTACCTGTGATCCTAACGGAAACGACTTGCCAGATATGACAATATCGTAGTGCAGTTGATCTTCCCAATTTCTTGAAATTGCAATAGGCTCGACTTGTTCCAGTGAGCCTTCTGAAGGTGCACGAATCAAGGTGACCTCCTTCGCCCCCACAAGATTGGCTCTAAATGCGCCAGCCCTTTCGACAGAGGCTTCTAGTTCGTATCTGACGGACCCCAGGTCTACGTTGATCGTCTCGGGAAGGCGGGAATCGATGGGCAACTCGAAGTTGTATATGTAGACTCCTGGTGTGAATGTACGGTAGCCCTTTTGCGCCACTATTGTTCCCCCATTTCCCGCATCACCTTTGCCAACGCTCCGGGACTGATTTATTTGTAGCGAGAGGCGTCTAGCATCTTTGGCGCCCAGATTGCCATCGGCCGCTATTGATGCTCTCTTGAATGATTCAGTGGCGGTATCAGCGCACCCAATCTCCCTAGTCGTCGCTGACGGACCCTTAAGGGAGTGTACCTGATCGGCCCCTGTTCCATATTCTGCGGATTGGAATTGCGCATTGAAAAAGGTCCAGGTGTGGTTCATGATGCTCTCCTTGTCCTTGAATTCGGTCTTCTTAGGTGGAATGCCTTCGGGCCACTCCGTCTCAGCACGGCCGCGGAAGCTCAACGAAACTGCCTTTATCTTGGCACTTTTGGATACCCGTAACGAAAGCGTCCCTCTCAACATGGTTGTGGTCCGCTCTCCAACTTCGGACTGGTCGAAGCCCTGTAGGAACAGCATTGGCTCCGCTAGTGCAATTGACACAGAAACGCCGTTGCCAGATGCTAGAAGGTTCTCTTCTCCCATGGCAGTGGCAGTGTGCATTGTTGCTCTGGTAGGACTGGTTGCCGAAATTTGTGGGGGCGCCCCTGATGCGGTTCTGATGTTCTCCGCAAGCGAAGGACGGTGGATGACTCCGCTTATTGGACCACCTACGAAGGAATTGCCCGGTGGCTGGCCGTTCCGGCTATTGTCCACCACAGACATGTTTGTATATTGATGAATAGCGCCTTCTCTCCTTGACGCCGCTGCTGGGGGGCTCACCGACGGCTCCAAGAAGGTGCTGCTTCGAGCAGCTATACTGGAAGTTGTGACAAATCGGAGGATTTTCTTTGCGGTTTCCTTCGAACTTGTGAACTTTGCGATTGTGGACGATCTTTTCGTAGGCCTTGGGCGATCGGTGGCTGGACAATAATAAAGTACGCGGCCAGGGCTGGAGGAGAGGTCGGGTCCTGTATCTGAGGATAAGCAAGGAGACATTGCGGAAAGGTCTCAATCCCAAGAAAGTTGTCTTCGATTTGGAGTGACAGTGTGATAATTCCGAAGGCTGCGGAGGGCATGCTTACCAGATAATGGAAGGAACCAGAACCAACGTAGCGTTCCTCCCGTCACCAGTGACTGAGTTATGGGACAACAGCCAGGAATGTGCAAGAGCACCAATCAGCTCTTAATGTCCGAGGTGATTGATGAAGCGGTCAAACAATCGGCCTATGACGGCTGTGAGACGCAAGAAATACTGCGCTGGCAGGTTTGCTGTTCTCAAAGTACTGTGATTTCTGTCCGCCGACGTCGGAAAAGAGGCTAGAGTCGGGATCGAGGTGCACACGCGGTGTGGACTTAGCGTGGTTGAATCAAGTAGAGGCACGAGGACAAGCTTCACATTTGTCGAGGTGAAGCTGCCATGTCCGAATATTGCATGTAAAGTTCCCTCTGAGTTAATAAAGCGATTCCACAGAGGCTGCTTTGTGTGATTCAATGAAAGCCGCGAGTGCCGTGTGGTGATGGAGCGTCATCCGCCATATCCGCGCAGGAGGAAAGTCGGATATATGAAGCCGGACCAAGCTGACGACGGCTATGGGTGAGGTAGAGGTAGATGTACAAGTACAAGCACGTCAAGGAAAACAAATACGCATTCCGGGCATGACACGAATCACCCTCGGTCCAGATCTTCTTTAGCTCTCCAATGACTTCATATTCTGCATGCTGAAAGCCACAGGCCAGCCCCAAAAGACCAATGCAGACCTCCTTTACGACCCAAAGCCTAAAGGGGGCCCAAAGGAGCCGAGTCTTCTCTCTGTAGACATGTCAATTCTTCACCCGCCCGGCGATGCTGAATCTTGATTTGCAGAAAGACTTTCGTCACACCAAGGCCGCAGTCACTAGTCCCATGTGGAAGCGTCGATCTGCCGTTTCCGCTCAGATGCAATCTATTTCCATCCCATAGGATAACCCACTTCGCCCACGTCCAAATGCCCCATATTCATGACTGACCATTGGCTCAGGCAAACGATAGTCGCCGACCAGGGCCGAGTATCGTTATGGGAGACATTAAAACAAGAGGCCAGTCATATCGGAACGCTATCATTCACAGGGTTTCATGAGAGGCATCAGTACATAACATATCATAAAGTCCGAGTGTTGCTTCCCAATTCGGCTGTGGGCTCAATGGATTTTATCAGCTATCACGAACCACGATCAATAGAAGATAGCCTTTGACCACGCCCCAACGAGCACCCCATGCATTGGAGGGATAAGTATTGGATTCCTTTCCTAGTCCAGTCTGCAGGATCAGAATCCTGGTATGATCTACCCTTCAGCATGGCACCGTGGGAAGCTCAGTCGCCACTATCTATGTATCTTTCGCCGGGGTACTTACGCCCACTATTGACATTGTGTGGAAATGCTCTATACGACCGGGGAAAGCCAATAGAGATAATAGGTTTAAAAGCTGAACAAGAGAATGAAGGGCGGGGAAGATGGAACATGATGTAGGAGGTCGATAAAAACAGGGAAGAGGAATGCCGTGAGGCCGTTTCCATGTTGTACTCGCGAATGCTCGATTGCGGTTGTTGATGACTTTTTAAGGATACTGACATTTGGGAATGCTGGTTACTGTTGACTTTCTTCGTCTCGATACTACAATACGGAATGAAAGCCGCTTGCTGTAGAAATGCCTTTGTCCATGTGTGAGCCTATGTAAAGAAGAGCAAAGGCCATACACGCTATCCAGCCAAATGTAGGATATCGAAGTGAAGAGGGATCAAGGTATCCGCAATAATCAACCCACCCTTAATCGCCCCATATATCCATACACTTCGTCCCATGCTTGTTTCATACCTTCAACCAGAAACACCAACAAAATAACCCTCTCCGATACATTGCGGGTATCCTCAAAGGAGAAAACATGGGTATCTATGCACTCATGGGCCGCCACTATTTGCCGCTGATTATCGACGATTATACAAACAATGCGCCTGCGTCAGCGCCCCCAAGATATGCGCTTGCCCCGCCAGGTTCTCGCACGCGCATTGCAGCGTGCCGCCGTCTTCGAATTCGAGGTTCACGCTGTTGGGCATTTCCTGGCGGTCCTGGTCGGGGATGTAAGGGGGGTGGAACCCGAGCAGGGGGTAGCGTTTTGTAATGACGCGGGAGGCCTGTTGAGAGTCGGTGTCAGGATATGGGGAGGGAAGAGTACGGGGAAAATTGGGGAGGAGGCATACACTTCTGTCCAGTTTAGAGGGGGAGAGGACAAGAACCCCTTGTGGCTCGATGGTCATGTGGCGGCGTTTCCAGAGCTGGGAGGGCTGTTAGCTGCTGTGTCGTATAGGTGGAGCTTGAAATCTGCTTACTAGAGTATCTGGGAACTGGATGTTCATGTCACCCATATCTACCGCTCTCGTTGGAGGAGAATGCGCTTGCTGTACAGGCTCGGGTTGCTCTGCGATAGGCTGTTCTCTCGCGGGCGCAGGACTCAATGCCGTGGCAATGCTGCGTCTCGACGCCGAGGAGATCGTCGACATGCGTTTGAGCAATCGGCTCTTTCTCGATTCTTTCTTGTCCTCCATTCTGCCGTCTGGACTCATTCCACTGAGCGAGATTTCGCTGGCGGAACGTGAAAGGGCAACATCGCTGCCTCGGCGGCTGCCGTTCGACCCGCTGTGGATCGAATCACGCCTTGGCGAACCGAGAAAAGACTCGCCTTTGTGGTCTGTGCAGGTGGAGGAAGTGGAAGGCGCAGTAGTGTGTCTTTTGATAGGAGGCTTCTTAGATGGCGGTGGCAATTTTTCCGAGGTTCGATGTTCGACTTTCAGAGGGCTGTGATGAAGATCTATAATTTGGGGCTGCGAGAAGTCAAGAGGGACCTCAGGTGTCCTATTGCGCTCGTCTCTGACGATCTGGGCTGTGACGGAAATGGACTCAGGCCGAGATTTGCCAGGTTTGCTCGCAACACTCACGCTGACAAATTGGTTGTAGGGTTTCGGAGCAGTCAATTTCGGCGAGCTTAAATCGAATGCTGGTGTCGGAGACCGTGATTGACGGCTTGCAGGCCGGTCAGATGTCCCTGGCCGACTGTGTAGAGATGATTTCCTTGTTCCGAGACTGGCGAACGCCGGAGGAGGATTGGCTGGAGAACGTAGCATCTGGGAAGGGCTCGTGGGCCTACTCGACAAAGTTTCCAAAGCTTTGATTCGTTGCGATATGCCTGTAGAAACCCCAGGTTTCTTCAACATTGGCGGCGAGATATCCGGAGGGCTGCTTGATCTCAATTGTGAAACGGAGACAGCCCGGGGGGGCTGGAGAGTAGGGAGTGGAGGGGATGGCGTCTTGCGATCTTCCCCGTTGGTAGTGTCGATCGGACTTGAGACGCTTCGAGGGTTTTTCACAAGCCCTACCGTGTGCTCACTCTTGGGCCGAGGAAAATCCAGGGCAATAGGTGACCTTGATACACGGACAGGCTTCGCTTCTTGAACAGTGGCGGTCTTCAGCTCCTCCATGAATGAATCATCTGATAGGAACTGATCGTCAGAGTTTTCTCCGCTGGACACTCTGCGAACTGGCTCGATTAGACCGTGTCGCCGGTTCGGACGCATGCTACGACGGTCCCCTACAGTATCAGCCGTTGAGGGACGAGTTCCCGTCGAGGCCCTTGTGTTGACAGAGTGCTCATCTTCATCACGAGGGTCAGTTGTCACTTGCGTTGCACGGTGGGGTCGGTAATCTGCATGGTGAGTATTCTGTGACGTAGATTCGCTCGCGAAAGAAGCTTGTTGAGGAGTCAGATGCGCCTCCTCGTTTTCGCTGATGGGCGGCAGTGGGACTTCTTGAGGCCTGACAGTCTCTGCTCCAGGGCTGAGCGACCTGGATATGGGAGCGGAGATTTGTGGTGAGGTACTCGTTTCCATGATATCGTCCGAGAGCTGATGTGGGACGATCGAGGTGTCTTCTTTTGCGTTAGAGGAAACAACCGTATTGTTCATCTCACCATCGTACTCTGAGGCGTCGACGCTTTCCGATAGTTGCGTGGTCTGCTCTTCAGAGAGCGTTTCTCTTGGCTTGCCATCGGCGAGCTCTAGCTCTGGTTGATTTGCTCTAAAAATGTCTGTAGATCCGTCCTCTGAATGGATGTCCTCTGGAACCCGGATGACTCTACTTTCTCCCTTATCCTCCCAGTCCGGCGAAGGTGGTTCTGTCCCGTTGGTCCGTCGGTCTTCATTGCATTCAGAGTGTGGAGGTCCCTCAAGCTGCCCCTTCACTTTCGGTTTTCCCTCGTCCGCTCCAGTGGAAGATTCTTTGGGCTTGCCTGCTGGCTCTTCAGGAATCCTTCTTCGAGGAGTCTCTTCCTCGGAAACGGAAGAAGCCTGTGTCGACGGCCCGTCGAAGTCTTCTGGTATCGAAATTGGAGAGGCATTTATGGTTGCAGAACCTTCTTTACCGGGATCCGCGCCGCCATGTCTTACAACGCCTGTTCCATCCTCCGTCATGATATCTGGCAAAATATCAAAGCTTTCGCCAGTACCGGAATAGTCTGGCGACCGTGAATCCTTGCCTTGAGGCTGTGGTTTCGCAATGATCGCTTCACCTGGCTGTGTAGATATCCCCTTGAGTCCAGGTCCCTGCCCACTCTTTTTTGCGGCCAGCTGCTTCTGGCGAAGCTCTACCGCTTTCATCAACCTTCGCTTCTCTGGGGTTATGGCTGATGACCTTGAGTCTACGGTGCGAGGACGTATCGGTACAGGCGTGGGCGGACTAGGAATGGGCCGCACAAAGGGTGGGCCCATGCTGGAGAAAGATGAAACTTTGGTTGGCGCTGAAGTAGGCATTGCTGGCTGTGTTGGGCTTTCACTGACCTGGGGGTAATTCCTCACAGGAGCTGCCTTTCGTAATGGCATGCGGACGCTCGCCGGAAGCGAAGATACGGGTCGAGGGTTGTAACCTCCAGAAGCTGGATCTGCGGAATCGAGCGAGGGCCTTGGACCAATTTTTACTTTCAGTTTGTATCCGTTCGCGTCGTAACGGTCGTAGCCCTCGCTTGTTGGTGGTCGCGCTGAGCTAGATGAGCGACGGCCTTCGAGGCTAGGCCTTACCAATTCTTCCTTGCGCTCGCGACTCGCTTCGGGCTGTCTGTCTGAATCGGGATATCTTGGTATTGGTGGTAAGGCTTTGTCCGAATTCTTGCGGATGGTGCTTGAGGAGGGGGTAGATGATGGAGTTGGTGTAGGCGAGGGCGGAGTCGGGGCGTCATTTTGCGAATCAAGGCGCGTCAAGCTGTTTTCCGCGCCTGGAGAACGTAAGCTCTGGTCCTCCTCCTCCTCGTCCTCCTCCTTATCACTAGTGGCCTCTACCACAGTCTGTATTTCGCCCGCATCCTCCGTGATTCCTGCTAATGCCTTTCGTCGGAGTGAGCTAGCTGATTTAATAGATGCCGGAGCAGTATGGAGGGAACAAGCGGCAGACAACGCGCTGTCTGCCAAGTCGACTGAGGTGTTGAAGGAGAAGACGGTATCATGGGGCGAGAACCTCTCTGCGATTGATTGAAAATGAACGGCTAGTCGAGCTTCATTTTGATTGTTAGCAGACCACAATCTCTTTTGATACCATGATCATGGACAGACCTTGCAGCAATCTCGAGGTTCCCTGGGGCACATATTTGAGCAGTACTTTCCTCCGCCTGTACTGCACGAAGCCATACAAGGGGGATTGTTCATCGTACCGAGCTACTGTCTCCCGCGCTTCTTGTAAGCCACCAGTTCCCTTTTGCAGAATGCCCACGTCGGCTCGATTGGTGTACTTGAGCAAGAACCTGAGTAGCAGTTAGTCTTCTATGGGTTAGTGCTTGGAGTATTGTCAATGACGGTCTTACCAGCCTCCACCCTCACTCAGGGCGGATTGGTATGCGTCGTTGACTTCTGTGGCATCCAAGCCATTGAGTGACATTGCGTGCCCTCATGAAATCTCGTTCTTCAGTCCTGCTACGACTGTGCCTCGACAAAATTCTTGCCTCCGTCGCTTAACGCTAATTACATGCAAGCTGATCTGCGGAACCGAATCAGGGGTTTCTGCGGTCCGCGCTTAGTTGCAGGAGTCGAGTGTTCCAGGACTCGAAGACTTTTATTGATTTGTGCCACATCATGAATAGCCAAGAAAGCAGCAATATGGGTGAATGAGAGTGTCAATACTGGACCATGCTACCCGTCCGTAACACGACACAGGCATGCCCGTCAATCCTTTGTTTCGATTGTTTCCGTTCCTGCATCGAAAGCTAATTGAAACATGCGGCAAACGACCCCACCTGCATTGAATTTGTCGTTATCTGGGCGCATAGTCAGCAAGCTCGACACAATACATTATGCCGTCGACCACTTCTGCCATCAAGAGGACTATATGCTGTACTGTAGTACTGCGGTCATAACAAGCTATTTGGAGGAATAAAGAACGCCTAGGACCATGAACAAGCTACCACCAATCTCTATCGTCCCAGGCTTGCAAGCCGACAAGCGTGCAGCGATTTTGGATCGCCTTTTCGAACCTTGTATTCCGCTTCACACACTATCTGTCGGCTTGATGCACGAGCAGCAGTTCGCTGATTATGATGAACTTATCGCCAGTATCGGTTTGCAGTTGACAACCTTGGCCGAATCCAATTCTACAAGTGACACGCAATGGCTACACGAAATACTGGCAGCTCACCCAAGGCTGGGTGAGAATAAAGTGAACAGTATTCAGAGCAGCGCCGAACAGGCACACCTTAGAGCTGAGGGTGGCCAGGTCGATAGCAACCTTGCGGAGCTAAATCAACTCTACGAAAAGGCATTCCCCGGCTTGCGATACGTGTAAGTGTCAGTCAGAGTCACGAGACCATTCGCTAATCGACGAGACTAGAACCTTTGTGAATGGTAGGAGCCGCGATCTCATCAAGCAGGATATCAGTACTCGCATTGATCGTGATGATGTGCACCTCGAACGCAAGCAGGCTATCAAGGTGTGATCCATTGATGCTATATTTTGATAGGTGTATCTGATGTATCCTTTCAGGCAATGTGCGACATCGCTTGCGACCGTGCTCGACAAGTAGCCTGAATCGTAACACACATGGGTATCGTGAATCATGTCGAAGAACAGACATCCAGCTTAAACAACATTCCTTCTCCTTGCTCACCAGAACCCAAGCTAAGCAGCGATTGAAGCGAACAAGTGGCCTAGAGGGCCATCATCGAAGCCAAGATCCCGGAATCATCTCGACTAGTGATCGCGATTGGCGTGGAGGTGGTACTTGATTCAAGTGGCTCAACTTCTTCGCAAGACTGTCAACTCGTCAAGCTGAGGACGTAGCTGGCAAGTTCCCTTCGTCCGCAGCCGAGACTTCAAAAGAATACCTCGGACGCAAGACGCTCACTCGGCAACTGGAACTGTATTTCTTTGGCAATGAGGCTGTTCTCGGGCTTACTATCTATTGGTGATGTTTGGTGGTGTTGGATGAGCACCTCGTCGAACGGACATAAGGTTTCGTAGCCCTCTGGGTCCGAATCTTCATCGAAAGCCACATATCCGTCGTTCTCGCCAGCAATTCCGTCTTCGATTTCGTAAAGGTCGTCATCTTCGTCATCGAAGATATCGTAATTTGGCGTATACGAAGACGAAGGAGAGACACCCACTTTCGATTCACCTTGTGAAGGAGTCTTCATGAATGCAAGACTCTGGTAGGGTGCATCTAGGTTCGGCATGATGTCAAGGTCCATAGGATCAGAGTTTGCGTATGGCGAGGCGGCCTGGTGGAATTTCGGTTTTCGTTCTACTAGCTCTTTCGACGAGACACTATCCCTTCTGATTGAGTTCAAGATGGCCGCTTTCACAATTGGAATCTTCGTCGGCGGCGTTTGCCGAGTCCCGATTCCAACCCGTACCCTGCTTCGACTGACGATATTCGTATTTGGAGATGCATATGGTCGACTGAGTCTCGAGGTTATCAGCTCTAAACGGAGTCGCCTTTTCTTCCGTTGCTTCTCGCTCGAGCCGGCACCCTCGACGTCTGCGAGTGATCGTTGCCTCTTGAGAGCAGTGGGAGAGACCGGTTCCGGGGCTGTCGAGGGCGCTGGGTAGGTCAAAGCTGTCGAGGATGCATTGCTCGACAGTGGCGCAGGTCGTCTATGCACTCGAATGGGTCCGCTATTCTGTTGGTGGGACAACATCCTGACAACGGTGTTATGCAGCTGTCATGATGTTGCGTTGGCAGTATGTCACCTTGGCATCACGAGTGTCTTGAGGACTGTGGTGTGAGGACGCAATGCTCAGAACCGATCAGAGTATGTCGGCCGTGGGCCTGTATAATACAACTGTCTATCCTGGGTAGGGCATGGGCTCTCGGGCTGTCCTGGGACTTGCGGAGAACCTGGCAAGCAGGTGCAGATGACCAATAGGAATATTACCACGGGATCTCGGGTTGGAGACAGGTCCGCCCCAGGCTTATTACTTAGTGCTGATAGCCTGATGCTAGCCTGCTACGACGCCGCTTGGCTTCGCTTCCAAAGCTCCATGAGTCAATCGTCAGATAGAATCCCGATGATTTGACCTCGAATTTTGGTCGAACAGCAACATCCCAATGCCGAAGTAGAAATTCTTTGTGTGCCAAAGGCTGAGTAGACGAGGTGCATTGTTAGCTCCGTACTGAGATCACGATCGCGGCTTAACAGCTTGCCAAACCGGCAGTCAAGAGTGTAGATCAAGAGCGGGCTCCAGTATCAGACGCCGCAGATGTACCCCAGGGTCTTCCGCCCAATCCTGCAATGGATCAACACATCAAGCGTCTGGCGCAGAGACCAATAGCAGCCGGAGTGTGATCCTCTTGCTTCTCCGCATGTGGAGTACACCAAACACCCTGCTTGGACCGGGATAGATCGTTGACGCGCACACAACGCATCCTGGTTATAGTCGACCGTGATCTGTCATGAGCAGGATAGGAATCTATTCCTTGCTGTGCTGGTACATTCAGCGAAGCGGAGAAGACTACGCTGGACATGGGTTCACCAATCATTTCTACTTCGTCGAAGTATTCATAATTGGGTGATCGCCGGCAATCTGATGAGTTTCGCCTGCTAGTCTTGGTGGCGTCGCTCGTTGCCGAACAGGCTTCTCCGCAAAGGCTCCTCGGTAACGAGGAACTCCCGTATCCCCATCAAACCATTACCCTTCTTCTGCGATCCTTTGCATCTGCTCCATGTAACTTGTTTTCTTCAGACACAACAACATGATTGAGGATAGGCGGTCGCTAAATGAGACGATATGCGACTGGGAGTGCGGAATTGCTCAGTGCACAAAACTAGTCGCCAAAGGCCAGCACATATATGCCATGATGGCGCCATAGAACGCAGTCGTTCAAATGGGCATCCGACGGTTTGGTTGACTTAAGAGCGCTCGTGCCAACTGGGCGCTTGCGATGCTGGGATTATTGGGTGATCAGACGTGCATATGCCCGATGGACAGGCACATGGAAGATCGACACACAAACGAGGCCGTATCTCCTTCCCTTGCCCTGCCTGAACATTACTCATGTACTTTAAGGTTGTGCAGGTGCATCCAGCATGGCCAGCCGGAAGGGCCACTCATCATCCTGCCCTCCCGTCCGCCAGCCAATCGACTTTCATCGCGACCACCTTACCCTTTCGGCTGCATACTTCTACCAGCAATATGGTTCATCCATATTCGTTGTGCCTTTCGGCTATTCCACGTCGTGTTTCAAGTTTCCATATCCCCTCCAGACAATCTTTTCTTGTTGCTTTTGCCCGTGACAGAAGACGAGCCCTGCCTCCTTGGATCTCTGGATCATGACCCTTCATCTGGCATGGGTGCCACTGCCGTCGGCCGCCCGGAGCGGGATCATGAAGGCCAGCTGATTACTAAATTTAGGGATGTATGACTCACAACAGCCTGACTTGCGAGGATCAGGAATCCGTCAAGGTCATGGTGCTGGAGGATGTCGATATCCGACAACCCCAGTTGAATCATTGTTTTGATTGGTCTTTCGGTTGAACGCAGCTAATCGACTCTTGGCATGTCCATCTTGCACGTCTCAGACCACCCTCTTCTAAGACATGCGACTCCTAGATGGATTCATGTATGTGTAGTCGAAGGATTCCCAGTGACTGCTCAAGACCCGCTTTATTGGACAGCAGGGCTACAACAGCTCACTCGCAACCCATAAGCAACAATCTATACTTTCAAAGTACGGCCGTACGCTGAAACCGGCAATTTCATAGATGCCGAACCTATATACTTTTCTAGGCCTCTTGATCGACGGCTCGCTGGAGAAAAAAATTGATATGCATCCTCGAGCATGCCCATGACGCTGAGCGGGGTCCTTGTGCAAGAGGACACTCGATATTCATTCGTGGGCCTCCTTTACATGTCTCTGCCATTCTCGACGCCAGCCCAGGTGCGTTCTGCCGCTGAAATACTTTCCTCCCCACTCGTCCCCAAGTTGACCTGTGGCTACTGCAGAGAGGGATGTTCGACCATCCTTCTCAGCTTTCCAATATAGGCTTTGCATTCCGATTTCGTCCGCGGCTGATTAAACCGTTCTTGAGCTAACGATTTAACCTGACGACCCATCAGCGAACGACCCTTATGGACTGACTGCTCTCGGAAAGTTACTTCGATCAGTGTCACATCATAGCACTGATCGTTCTGATTGATGATGGGGTGAAATGCTCCTGTATTGAAAATTCTTTGCATTGGTGACTGGAAATCAGTGCCTCGATTTACTTCTCTTATTGTTCATCTGGTACACCTTCCCATGAATCGTGGGTTCACATTGCAAACCTCGTTGCTCTCCTCGAGCTGTCAGCGCAATTATAAAGTCCATCACAATCCAGAGCTGTAGTGGCACAACAAGAGTGTCTTTCTTGTACTTTCTTCAACCCTTTCAGCGATCAAGGATCAGCTGTGGTCTGGCAGCCATGGAGGTGCCGAACAGCCAGAGTGGGCGCGAAAGATATCACGCTGATTACATTACCTATATCTTGTTCTTTGGCTGACGTACCTTCGAAAACCTACTCTTCCCTCGACCCTCCAGAGCATGGTACATGACCCTTACGATGGCGTCCCTGACACCGACACCTTCATGTTCTGTCTCCGCCGCGTATGCTGAGAATGGATACCCCACTTGGTTCCTTCTTTGCTTCCCTACTTGTGCAAGCTAGGGGACCTGCCCCAACTGGATGCCGTAGCCGATCATCGTGAGCTGATGCAGGATAGCACGAAGCCGATCAGCCTAGCAGAAGTGCCTGAAAAGGGCACAACGTATCACCACAAGCTACTCCATGGCAAGCAAGCTGCAGGACAATGAATCCATGGTTGCAGCGTGAACCCTGAGGACTGCTAAGATTCAATCTATAGCATGTCTTGACAACGATACGTATTGGACTCTTCGGGTTCGACCGACTTGGCGGAACTCCATGTCTATTGATGCTTGGAGTCGGAACACCAATGACTATAATGCATAACCACCCAAGGGATTGCCGTGATTGTCGGTGTCTGCATGCTAAGTAGAAGGATCAGATCAAGAGATCGATTAAGTAATTCAAGGTAGGCCGGATTTACGGGCCGGATGCCGACGCTTTACGGTGGCCGATACCCTGCTTAAGGTCAAAATAGAAAATTTCTGGAAAACCGAAAATCGAAAATCGAACATTGAAATTTGAAAATTCACATTGAATATTGCGACGATCAACATGATCGCACTACAAACACTCAAAAAGTTGTAAAACAACATTAATTTCGCACATATTATTAAATGTCGTCAAGCTATCTAATTATTTCAACACTATTTATGCTATCGTTCGTTGTTGCATCAACTTATGTCGTTCGCATCGAATTACTTACTATTTGTTAAAACATCTTTAGCGAGCTTTTTGTAATGTCTCGTCATAGACTTGTGCATTCTATAGATTTTTTTATACAAATTAGTGTTACTTTCTCTTTTTATTTCATTTATACTTATTAGTTTCGAATCGCTTCTTTTGTTTCTACAAACGATATTTATCTTCTTAAATATTGCTATACAATATTAGTATAAAAATACAATAAAGAAGCGATAGTACGCATCATTAAATGTAATTGAATCTTCGTTATTTTTATTTTTTATAAACTTTCTTGTTGAACGCTTAGCTTAATGCTTGTTATACTTTGCACAAAATTAATATTAATCATTATTATAATACGTGAAATAGTATTTACTCGAAATAAACTTGTATTCGAAAACTTTATTCTTATAATTCTTATAATTTTTGTTCGAATAAATAGCGTTAAGTCGAGTTTGTAAAACAATAAACTTGTTTATAACTTTATGATTTTAATTTTATACAAATTAGTTAAATTCAATGTGATAATAACATATTATAAAATTCTTTTAATTATAGACTTAAATTTTACTAGAAGTTTTAAGCAAGTGTTGTTAAGTTTAGATTTGATTAAAATTGTATTATTTTTAATTAATTTTTCACAAGTTTATTTAGATTTTATATCGAAATTGATCGAGTCATTCGAGTAATTATCTCGCAATTCGATTTTAAATTTTTTTCATTATTTGATACTAGACTCTACGAAGTTTATAAAGTTATTAATTGACATTCTTAATATGCGATAGAAAGTTGTAAAAGATTTGTAAAAAACTCTATGTTGTTGTACGTAATATATTTGATCGCAAGTTGTTAACATATAAATTAATTAATAGAAATTGTTAACAAATGCACAAAGACTTGCTCTAAATAATATATGTTCATAAATTTGTAAAAAAGAGCACAAAGATATTTAAATAATACAATAAGCTTAAGACATCTTTTATGAGTATATTGTATTACTAGACACTAATAAATATACATTAATTGTACAAGTTTATATCAACAATTACATAAAAGTATTTAAGACTACTAAAGAACAAGCTACAAAGATTGTTTACTATAAACAGCATAAAACAACATAACTATTAATATAAATAAATACAAATATAAGAATATTACAACAAGATTTGCACACAATTGAACAAACAATTTGTACAAAGTGTAGATAATATTTGTACAAAATCTTTGTATAAAATAGAACAACTTATTTAGCATAAATAATTAATAGAAAGAGTCTTTAACAACAAATTAAATTTATAAGCTTAAATTTAAAAATCTTAAGATTATTAATGTTATAACGTTTAAATAGATTTATTATTTATAAAGTTAACAAGTTTATATAGATTTGTACTAGTTTATACAAAGTTTTTATACAAACTCATATATTAGAATAAAATTAAAGTAATAAGACTTGTTTATTTTGCTAGTCTAACACAAATAAAGACAATTTCTAATATACTTTAAAGTTTAAATTTAAGTAATAATATAATAATATATACTAATAATTAAGTAGATATTAATAATATTTTAATAAATTTTCTTTTTTAAAATATTATTATTAATTTATTATTATTATAATAGAGAAACTACAATATCTAATTATATTTATAGTTATATTAATAGTTTTACTATATATATAAGCAATTTTATATATAAAGTTTTTTATATATATATATTTCTAAAATATCAATAATATAATTAGTGTAATCGTCGAGTCGAGTTTCAACCCGATCGGGTTAACTCGCCCAACCCTAACCCTAGGGTCAGGCAAATTTCCTAGCTTAATAGAGTGAGACGAACGAAGAATGCGCGTCGAGTGTCTAATTCGACTTACCTAATCACGTGACGTTACGTGACGCGCTAATCATATATAATTAGCGTAAACTCTACACTAGCCTAATTGGGCTAGCATGAATTCTACGCTAGCTTAATTAGGTTAGCGCATAGATAAGATAAGATAAGATAAGCGAATGCTAACGCGACAAAGTTAGCTTAAGTTCTTGGCATTGACCCAACGAAACTCGACCCTAGGGTTAGGTTCGCGCCTTAACCCTGGCCCAACCCTACGAGGCCCAAGAGGGTGGATTGAATTGAGAAAAAAGTGTTCGACTCGATTCAACGATCACACTAAATATAATATATAATTAAATAATTAATTTAGAAAAAAATTATATAAATCTTATTTAATATTTTACTTATATATTATTTCTTTAAACATTATATAATTAAATTAATATTAAATTTTTGTAGTATTATAACTTAAATAATTGTTATTATTGTTATTAGAAAAAATATTAATAATTTATTTAATAATTATATATAAATAAATATCTTTAATAATTAAATTTAAAGAGTTGTTTATAATATTTTAATTAAAATACTTATATAATTGTTTAATTAAAATTAACTTAGAAGCTATATATATTTTTAAAATTTGTTTTCTATATATATATTATTCTTAATAGAATAAATAATATATTACTTTATATATAATACTTTTTAATAATTATTATTCTTTTGTTTAATTTTTTTGTATAATTTATATTTATATTTATATTTATATTTATATTTATATTTATATTTATATTTATATTTATATTTATATTTATATTTATATTTATATTTATATTTATATTTATTAATATTATTTGTTTATAAAGTTGTTCATTTTAAGCAATCAATTAATTTA